>OGQH01000682.1_pt1 | contig 38777 bp, 52 predicted proteins | sample 1553181 | NCBI WGS metagenome assembly OGQH01 (sample SAMEA2579946, study PRJEB22360) | human gut metagenome | biome: human gut; feature: human-associated habitat; material: faeces | place: Denmark | collected 2008/2010 | reverse complement strand
GCTTAATACCTAGTTCAGTAAGTGGAGAATCACATGATCCCTGAATTCTTCTTCGTACATTAAAGAGAGTTTGTCCATGGCGCATCATATACAAATGTTTCATAATAATTTTCCTCCTGTATTTATGCGGTTTTTTAGGGGTTTGAAACACTATGAAAGCGTAAACTAGTAACAAATCAGTAACAAGAAAAGCCACTTCAAGGAGTGGCTTCCGCAGGTAGGCTCACTTAGAGTGCTTCAACCGCTAACACAATAAGTATATCATAAACCTCTCAAAATTTAATCTTATTTATCTCTGTCCACAACTTATTTTTTGAGGCATTGGTATAGATGTCAAAGGTGATATCATTCAGTTTGTGTCCAAGAACCTTCTTACGTATATAAATTTCAATATCGTAAAGCTGACAAAGAGAAGCAAAAGTATCTCTTGTGTCATGCATCTTGTGGTTCATGCCCAACTGATCATTGAGGGCATAGAGTACGGTCATATAAAACCATGTTCTTTTTGAATCAAATAGTCTTTCTTTCTTATTAATCAGTTCATCAATGACATACTGCTTTATTCCGTCATGTATAGGAATGATTCTGTTTCTTCCAGCTTCAGTCTTAGAACCTGTAATGATATAACTGATTTTTCTTTCTACTCCATCATCATTGCAAGGCTCGTCTATGTGTATCTGTTTTCTATTAAGTGAGAGGAGTTCAGAAAGCCTACACCCTGTATAGATATAAATAAGCAGCACATGCGCTTCTGGTGTATCTAGTTTCTTGAGTTTCTTTATTTCATCAAGTGTAAAAGCTTGATGCATCGTTGATTTAGGAAGGCTCTTTATTTTTATATAAGTAGAATAATCATCATCTCTACTGATATATTTATGTATAATTGCATATTGAAACACTTTGACACAGATAAGCTTCATATCTCTCTGTACACTTACACCAGTATCCATTTCATCAAATATGTTCTGCATATCTCTTAATGTGATTATATTGACAGGCATATTTGACAACCTATCAAGGTGGCTAAAAGCATTCAGAATGTTTTTATGCCCTTTTTCGGTTCTATTGCTGAAGGTTTCATTGTCTATGATAGTAAAGATTTCTTTGAATGTTGGCACTCTCTTTTGTGTCTTTTCCTGTATTCTGTCAAACAGATCAGGAGCGAGGTTTCTAGCTTCTTCATTTGTTATGCTGCTTGATCTCTTTAATGAGTAAATAGATAAGGCATTCAATGCTTCTTCACGAGTTGCAAAGGTGCCTATACATATCTGTTTTTTCTTGCCTGTTATTATATCTCTTTCATCGCTCATTACGCGAGCACAGTAGGGGTTTCTTCTTTTACCTGATAATTTAACCACGGTACCTGTATTATTCGGTCTACGTCTAAATCTAGAGTTTCTAGGCATAATATGACACGTCCTTTCAGTTGTAATTTGCCTTGTACGTGCCAATCGTGATATAATTGAGTACGTAAAAGGACTTTATGCGAGTTTTCTTTTATATGAGTGATATTGGCGTATCACTATCAGCATCCTAGTTGGCGCTAGGGTGCTTTTTTATAAAAAGAAAAGGAACCTCTAACGAGATTCCTTCAATGGCGCTAGGCCGTTGTGTAAATAACAATAGCGTATAGCTCTTGTTCAATTAGATGTTATCACACAAAGCGGCTATTGTCAAACCTCGTTATTATATCTTTGCTATTTATCATTGATGAATAATTCTTTTATTTTATTATCAACTAAATCAAGAATCAGGCTATCAGCAATCAAATTTTTGATTGGATCATAATGATTTACAGGTTTTTTAATTCTTATTTTACTTACTGTTGTAATATTTTGTACCAATGCAAATGATTTTTTATTCTTGTTAATGTATATGTTTGCGACTTTTTTAAATTCATTAACATTATTGATGACTTTTTGAACGTCTTCAACGTTGTATTCATTTTCATCAGATGAATCCAAATTTGCTAATGCTGTATATAATTCTCTAGTAATATTTAATAATTGCGGATAAACCTGTTTCGAAACAAAATTTCCTATATCTAAATAGTAAGGTTTTTCTTTGGAACTTAGTGGTATGACAGTCAAGACACCATTATTAGGGGAGTCTTTCTTTGTTATTACAATTGCAAAATGTTTGCCACGTAATTCACTGCCCATAGAAGGACTGAAGTCAATCAATACAATCTGTCCACGTTTGTATCTTTGATATTTCATTTTCTTTTCTTGCATATAATTTATAATCCTCCTATCAATTTATATTACATCACTTTGGAAAGCGACGGCTCTTCCGATAACCCTAACTTGATTCAACTGCTCACCAGTAAGGATTATATCCTGATACTTTGGATTCTCAGGCTTCAGAATAACTAGATTCTGTTCACGATAATAGAAGAATCTTTTTAGTGTAGCCTCATCATCTATGATTACTACAGCAATTTCTCCGTTCTCTACTATGTCAGTTTTCTTCACAAAGACAATATCACCGTCATGGATCCTCGCATTTATCATACTGTCACCCTGACATTGGAGACAGAAATCAGCACCAATATCAGTACCAATCATTATATAACTTTCTCTGTCTTCATCTGCAAAGATAGGCTCACCACATGCTACCTTTCCAAGAAAGGGTAGTTTTATTTTATCTAGTTTGTAAAGATTATCGTAAGTTGATGCTAGTTCTTGCTTATCTTTACTCTCTACTAAATCAGATTTTGCAATATTAAAATAATTAGCCATCATTTCTATCTTATCAATACGTGGATACTTCTTCCCATTAATCCAATCTGAAAAAGTAGTATATGCAAAACCTAAATCCGAACATATCTGTTTTCTTGTCTTATTATGCAATGACATATAGTATTTAATATTTTTTGCCATTACTTCTTTATTCCCTAAGTCTGACATAAGTAATACCTCCTTATATATATAATATGCTTTTTGCGTAAAAATAACAATAAAAAACGATAAAAATACGCTTATCCGTTGACATAACGCTTAAAGCGTAGTACAATAGATTCAGAAAGGAGGACTTATCAGTGAAGAAAAAGTGCAAAAGAAAAAGCAAGTACGAATTGCGTTTGGCCCACATCGCACTTGCTACATCAATCATCAACCTGATGATTTCAATAATTAATCTGGTAAAAGATTTATTGAAATAAGGTTGAGGGGAGGGTTTTCCTCTCCTTGATTGATATTAACTTTTTGGTTCGCTGTTGTCAATATATGAAGAAAAGAAAGGAGATATCAATATGCAGATTTTATTAGATATTATTCAAATTATTTTGAATATCGTGACTATTGTTTGTCTTGTTAAATTAATTAATAAATAAGGGAAGTGAAAAAATGAAAAAAGCATACAGAGAAATGTATACATTAAGAACAGCTAGAGATAGATTAGGATTAACTCAGAAAGAAGCTGCTAAAAAACTTGGAATCAGCGATGATGTTCTATCTAATTATGAAAGAGGGAAGACATATCCAAACGTTCCTATGTTGAAGAAAATAGAAGAAGTTTATCAAGTTGAATATGATCAACTTCTTTTTTTAGAAAAAGATAACGCTTAAAGCGTATATTCAAGGAGGCTAATATGAACGAAGTACAATTATTTAATTTTGAAAGTCATGAAGTAAGAAGTCTTTTGCTTAACAATGAGCCTTGGTTCGTCGGAAAAGATGTTGCTGATGTTCTCGGGTACCAAAACGGTAGTAGAGATATTAACCGACACGTAGATGAAGAAGATAGGCAAAACTACCAAAACGGTACTTTTGATTCTCCAAGAGGGATGACAATCATCAATGAATCAGGTCTATACAGTTTAGTTCTCTCAAGCAAATTACCAAGTGCCAAGAAGTTTAAGAGTTGGGTTACATCTGAGGTGTTGCCAGCATTAAGAAAAACAGGGCAGTACCAAGTGAAAGAGTTAAGTGGCTCAGAATTAATGGCCAAGGCATTAATTGAAGCGCAGAATGTCTTAGCTGCTAAAGACAAGCAGATTGAGGAAATGAAACCTAAAGCATTATTTGCTGATGCAGTAGCAACTAGCCATACATCTATCCTCGTTGGTGAACTTGCCAAAATCTTAAAGCAGAATGGTATTGACATGGGTCAGAAGAGATTATTCGCATGGCTCAGAGAAAAAGGCTATCTGATCAAGCGCCAGGGTACTGATTACAACATGCCTACACAGAAGGCTATGGAGCTAGGCCTCTTTGAAATCAAGGAAGGCTCTTATGTCAACGGCTCAGGTGTAAACATCACTACTAAGACACCTAAGATTACTGGCAAGGGTCAGCAGTATTTCATTAATAAGTTCCTTCAATAGGAGGCGATCATCATGGATGAATGGAGTATCAGTGTTGAGGAAGTCATGCAGATTACCCACAAAAGCCGTGACTTCATCCTAAACGCTATAGAACAGGGCGTAATGCCTGGGTCAGTAGTAAAACATGACTCAGGTAAAAGAAGTACTTACATCCCTAGAAAGGCTTTTATGGATTACATGAACAATTACTATAGAGCTCCTTCAGATAAGTTGATTGCAGCAGTGGTAGAGGAGCTCACTAAAAGAAAGACAATTGAATAAGTAGCTTTAGTTGCTCGTAGGCACCTAAAGCCAAAGAAGGCAAATAATATTATTGTAGAATGTCTCGTTTTCATTTTTTTGGAAATTCCCTTCGTATGTGTATCTTACATTGAATATATCAATCCTTTTTAAATAATTTGTCTGTTGATCAAATAAATGCTTTCTTTGGCGCTAAGTGCTTATGAGCACAAAAAAGAACACACGACTGCCATCGTGTGCCCTTAAAAAATATCAAAACCACGTGCTTATTTTAGCACAGAAAGAGAGGACTTTCTATGGAAAGAAGAAAACCAAGAAAGAAAATCCCATTCTTAAAAAGAATGTGGAGAAAATACGGATTCCCTAGAATCCGTAGAACTAGAAAGTTTCAAAAATTAAGAATGAAGGTGATGGGATATGAATAGATTTGAAAAAGGAATCATTGTCATATCTAATTTAATTATTTTAGTCAGCTTCATTTCAGGAGTTGTAAGTGGTAATAACTGGAATTCTACAGGAATGAGAGTTCTAAGCATTGCATCGTTAAGCATGAATTTAATCATTCTTGAATACATGCTCGTTGTTATCAGAAATAAATAAAAGGAGAAATAAATATGGAAAAGAAAAAAGAAGCATTTATTAAAATCGAAACATTTGACAGAGGTGTTCACATTCAAAATGGTGGTACTAATTATCAAACATTATTAATGATGTCACTCTTGATTGACGCCTTCCAAAAAGGTCAATTAACAAATGAGGACGACCAAAATAATGAAACGTTCAAAAAGATTGTTGATTTTATTTGGAAAAGACCAAAAGACGCAACAAGAGCGCTTATTCAGATTATCAGTGTTGATGGAGAATTAGATTCTTTATTCAAAAGCGCAAAGGAGAATAACTAAATGGAGAAGATTAAAATCAATTCTCTTGAATTAGAAAACGTCAAGAGAATTAAGGCAGTACAGATTGAGCCATCTGAAAATGGCTTAACAATCATCGGGGGCAATAATAATAACGGAAAGACCTCTGTATTGGATGCCATTACTTGGTGCTTAGGAGGCAATAAATACAAGCCTTCAAAGCCAACCCGTGAAGGAAGTTATGTTCCAGCATCACTAAAAGTGACTCTTTCAAACGGAATCGTAGTTGAAAGAAAAGGCAAGAATTCAGCCTTGAAGGTCACTGATCCAACAGGCATGAAAGCAGGTCAAAATTTATTAGACTCATTTATTAGTGAATTGGCTTTAAATCTTCCAAAATTTATGAATTCTAGTGAAAAAGAAAAAGCTGACACATTGCTTCATATCATCGGGATTGGTGACGAGTTAACAAAGTTGGATTTAAAAGAAAAGGCAGTTTACAATGACCGCTTAGCAATCGGAAGAATTGCTGATCAGAAATTAAAGCATGCTAAAGAGATGGTCCATTACGATAATGTACCAGATAAGATTGTTTCAGCTTCTGAGTTGATTGCTAAGCAGCAAGAAATGCTAGCAATTAATGGAAGCAATGAAAGAAAAAGAGCGTATCTTGCTGAGTGTAAATCTAAGTCAAAAGCCATTGAAGAAAAGATGGAAGACTTGGACAAGCAGTTAAAAGCGCTTAATGAAGAGTATTTGAAAGTTATCAAGGAAAGAGATAAAGCAGTTGTTGAAGTCTCTAGTCTAGTAGACAATCCTACAGATGAAATTGAAAGAAGCATCAAGGAGATTGATGATATAAATATTAAAGTCCGTACGAACCTAGAAAAGAAAAAAGCAGAGCAAGAAGCCAATGACCTCAAAAAGGAATATGCTTCTAAGTCTCAGGAGTTAGAAGATATCAGAAAAGAAAAGGCTAGTTTATTAAATAATGCTGATCTTCCTCTTGAAGGATTAGGGATTGAAAATGGAAAAATCACTTATCTCGGTCAAGAATGGGATAACATGAGTGGCTCACAGCAGTTAAAAGTGGCTACTGCTATTTGCAGAAAAATCAATCCGAATTGTGGCTTTATCCTGTTGGATAAATTGGAGCAGATGGACATGAACACACTCAAGGAATTTGGCACTTGGCTAAAATCTGAAGGATTACAGGCTATTGCTACGAGAGTAAGCACAGGTGACGAGTGTTCAATCATTATTGAAGATGGCTATGTTGCCAAAAATAATTTAGAAAAAGAAAAGAAAGAAGAAGTAAAAGAAGAACCAAAAGTGAGTGCTAATTCTTGGGAAGGAGTGAAGTGGTAATGAATTTTGAAATCACATCAGGCATAAACGATAAGCCTTTAAAAGTAGTTGTCTATGGACCTGAAGGAATTGGAAAGAGTACCTTTGCAGCGCAATTCCCAGAACCTTTATTTATTGACACCGAAGGATCCACAGACTTTATGAATGTGAGAAGACTTCCAAAGCCTACATCTTACGAGATGTTAAAAGAAGAAGTTATGTATGCAGCTAAAAATAAATTATGTAAAACATTGGTTATTGATTCTATTGACTGGGGAGAAAGATTGATCATTGATCACATTTGTCAAAAGGCTGGTCTAAAAGGAATTGAAGATTTTGGGTATGGAAATGGATATGTATATCTCGAAGAAGAGGAAGGAAGATTTTTAAATTTACTCGAAGAAGCTAGAAGTATTGGGAACATGGCTATTGTTTTAACTGCGCATAGTCAAATTAGAAAGTTTGAAGAACCAAATCAAACAGGAAAATATGATAGATATGAGTTAAAGCTTGGCAAGAAAACAGGAGGCAAATCATCTGGATTAATCAGAGAATGGGCTGACATGGTTCTATTTGTCAACTATCAGACATTTGTGTCTGAAGTTGATAACAACGGTAAAGGTAAAGCAGTTGGCGGTAAAAGAATGATGTATACCACACATAAACCATGTTGGGATGCAAAGAACCGTCATGGATTGCCTGAAGAATGCGAATTCAATTATGAAGTCATTAGACCTTTTGTTGAAAAAAGTCTGACAGGAAATCAGTTTGAACAAGTTCATAGCGTGCAGCCTATGAGCGCTCCTGCTATGGATGAAAAACTACAAACACAGGTAAATGTACCTGTTGAACCAAAAGAACCACAGATTAAAGAAAATAATCCTGTGAGTGCTATTGATTTTGAGTCTGAAGAATATCAGAAGATTCCTTCTAAAGTAAGAGACTTGATGAAATGTGACAATATTTCAATTGAGAAATTGAAGGAAGTCATCTTCTTAAAGGGATTCTTCCCAAAAGATACTCCAATTGAAAATATGCCTAATGACTTCTGGGAATTCATTGCTAGCAATTGGAGCAACTTAAAAGACTTTATTACAGAAACAGAAATGCAATTCTAATTTAAAAAGGAGATTAAGAAATGGATAATAATTTTAATAACTACAATCAGAACGGATTTAATCAAGCATCTCAAAATGATGGTGCTATGGGTTGGGATGATACAATTACAGCCGAAGCCAAAGAATACACATTATTGCCTGTCGGAACTTATCAATTCATCATTAAAGATAATTTTGTTAGATCTAAAACATCAGGTAATGGAAAACTCCCTGTGTGTAATAAGGCAGACATCACATTAACAATCAACTATGAAGGAAAAGAAGTAAAAGTGACTACTTCATTAATTCTTCACAAATCACTTGAGTGGAAGATTTCTCAATTCTTTGAATGTATTGGGATGAAACAGAAAGGAGTTCCGTTCCGTCCTGACTGGAACGGAATTATTGGAAAAACAGGAACAGTTAAAATCTCTCATAGAGAATATAATGATGCAATCTACAATAATGTAAAAGAATTCGTGATCAATGATAATGTTCCAGCACCTTCTCAGCCACAGGCTTGGGGAAATAATAGCTGGAAATAATGCAGTTAAGAGATTATCAACAAAAGGCTCATGATGCCATATTCACAGAGTGGGAAGAGAAGGGAACTCAAAGAACCCTTCTCGTTCTTCCCACTGGCTGTGGAAAAACAATAGTGTTCGCAAAAGTGGCTGAGGATTGTGTTAAAAGAGGAGATAAGGTTCTTATTTTAGCACATAGAGGCGAACTGCTAGAACAGGCATCTGACAAAATTAAGAAAGTGACAGGACTTGGCTGTGCAGTCGAAAAAGCTGAACAGACTTGTATTGGCAATTGGTTTCGAATCGTTACTGGAAGTGTTCAAACACTACAGAGCGATAAAAGATTGTCTAAATTCTCAAGAGATTATTTTGACACAATAATTATTGATGAAGCCCATCACGTATTAAGTAATGGATATCAGAAGGTATTGGAGTATTTCAACAGTGCGAAAGTTCTTGGAGTAACTGCTACTCCCGATAGAGGAGATATGAAGAACTTAGGTTCATACTTTCAGACTTTGGCATATGAATATACTTTACCAGAAGCAATAAAAAGTGGTTATCTAGTGCCAATCAAAGCGTTGACTATACCACTGACTTTAGACTTATCAAGTGTTTCGATGAGTGCTGGAGACTTCAAGGCAAGCGATATTGGTAGCGCATTAGATCCTTATCTTGAAGGGATTGCCAGTGAAATGGAAAAGTACTGCAAGAATAGAAAAACAGTTGTATTCCTTCCACTGATTTCAACATCTCAAAAGTTTGTTGAAATTTTAAATAAGCATGGTTTTAAAGCCACTGAAGTAAATGGCAATTCCAAAGATAGAAATGAGATTACAAAAGACTTTGCAGAAAATAAATACAATGTCCTTTGCAACTCGATGTTATTAACAGAAGGGTGGGATTGCCCCGATGTTGATTGTGTCATTGTATTAAGACCAACAAAAGTAAGAAGTCTCTATTCTCAGATGGTTGGAAGAGGTACAAGACTATCACCTCAGACAGGAAAGAAAGATTTACTTTTATTGGATTTCCTCTGGCACAGTGAAAGACATGAATTGTGTCATCCAGCCTCACTTATCTGTAATAGTGATGAAGTCGCTAAAAAAATGACAAAAAAGTTAGAAGATAGCGCAGGAATTGAAATGGATATTCAAGAGGTTGAAGAAGAATCTTTGAAAGATGTCCAAGAAGAAAGAGAAAAAGCACTTGCTGATCAGCTAGAAGAAATGAGAAAACGCAAGAAGAAGCTAGTTGATCCATTGCAGTATGCAATGAGCATACAAGCTGAAGACTTGCAGAATTACATTCCTTCTTTCGGATGGGAGTGTGCTCCAGCCAACGAAAAGCAGTTAAAATATTTAGAAGCACATGGGATTGAATCTAATGAAGTTCCTAATGCTGGATATGCTTCAATGCTGATTGACAGGTTAAAGTTAAGAAGTAAAGAAGGACTAGCTACTCCAAAACAAGTAAGATTCCTCGAAAGAAGAGGATTCAGGAATGTTGGAACTTGGAAATTCAAAGATGCTAGTTCAATGATTTCTAGAATTTCAGCAAATAGCTGGAGACTTCCAAAAGGTATACAAGCTTCTACTTATAAACCAGAAGGAGTTGAATAAGAATGAAACAATACAATCTATTAGAGCTGCTTGACTATATCAACCCTTCTGAACTTTCCTATCAAGAATGGACTAATGTTGGAATGGCTCTCAAGCATGAGGGATATGAAGCAAGTGACTGGGATTCCTGGAGTGCTCAGGACTCAGAAAGATACAAAAGAGGAGAGTGCTTCACAAAATGGAATTCCTTCAACGAAACGGCAGGGGATATTGTCACAGGCGGAACAATCTTCGATTATGCTAAAAGAGGTGGTTTTGTTCCTCCAAAAAAGATAGATCCTAATGATGGTGTTCTTGATTGGGAAGACGAAATTGGCAACATTATAGACAAGGACTCTATAGATAGTATTGAGTTACATGAGCCTAGTGATTCGAATTGGAATCCAGCTAATGAGTTAATTAGATATTTAACTACTCTATTCGACACAGACGAGTATGTTGGCTTTGTAGTTTCCTCAATAGAAAACGAAAAAGGGAAGTTCATTCCTGGAAACCGCGGAAACTTCAGAATGACAGCAGGGCAGATTGTTGAAGGACTTCATTCATGCAATGGTGACATTGGAGCAGTGATTGGAGACTACAATCAAGCAGCAGGAGCATGGATTCGATTTAATCCGCTTAATGGCGAAGGTGTTAGAAATACAGATATAGCATCATTTAAATATGCTCTTGTAGAATCTGATAGTTTGGATATCGGGAAGCAGTTGTCCATCATCCATCAGTTAGAACTGCCTGTTGCAGCAGTTGTCTACAGCGGTGCCAAATCAATACATGCTATTGTCAAGGTTGATGCTTCCGACAATAAAGAATACAGAGAACGTGTAAGTTATCTATATAAGATATGCGATAAGAACGGCTTAGAAGTTGACAGTCAGAATAAGAATCCATCAAGACTTTCAAGAATGCCTGGATGTATTCGTGGTGATCATAAACAGTTCATTATTGAAACCAATACAGGGAAAGAGACGTGGTCAGACTGGGTCGAGTGGGTCGAGTCAATGAATGATGATTTACCTGATGAAGAAAATCTGGCTGATGTATTATTTAATCTTCCTGATTATGCAGAAGAATTAATTGAGGGAATCTTAAGACAAGGCCATAAGATGCTATTAGTTGGTCCTTCTAAAAGTGGTAAATCATTCTCTTTGATAGAATTATGTATTGCAATTGCTGAGGGTACTAAATGGATGGGAAGGCAATGCAAACAGGGGGATGTGCTATATGTCAATTTTGAATTAGATAGAGCCTCATGTCTTCACAGGTTTAAAGATGTCTATCAGACTTTAGGATTGCCCCCCAACAATGCAAATAGAATCTTTATCTGGAACTTGAGAGGGAAGACTCCTGCACTAGATCAGTTAGTGCCAAAGCTGATAAGACGAGCAGAAAAGAAAAAGTATATCGCCGTAGTGGTAGACCCCATTTATAAAGTTATTACTGGTGACGAAAACAGTGCGAGTGAAATGGCTAAGTTCTGTAATCAGTTCGATAAGATAGCAGACGCGCTTGGTGCTTCAGTAATATATGCACATCATCATTCAAAAGGCGCTCAGGGTGGCAAGAAGTCAATGGACAGAGCAAGTGGTTCAGGAGTTTTCGCAAGAGACCCTGACGCGCTTCTAGATATGATTGAGTTGGACATGAATAAAGAGGTCAAAGAACACTTCATTAATGAAGCAAGAGTTGAAGCAATGCATGCTGTACTTGATAAGTATGTGCCTAAGTGGAAGACTTACATCTATCAGACAAAGAAAACAGATGATCATGATTTTGAAGCGATGAATGATTACTGTGCTGAAATGCTTAGATTTGAGCAGATGAACGAATTACAGTATCTGACTGAATTAAAAGTTGATGCAGCTAAACATATTACTGCCCTTCAGATATCTGGAACTCTTAGAGAGTTCCCTACATTTGACCCTATCAACTGCTTTTTTAAATATCCTGTTCACATTTTGGATAATGCTAACTTATTAAAAGGTTGCCGTCCTGAAGGCTCAAAGAAAAAGTCTAAGTTCGAAAAGATGAACGAGACTAACAAGAAGAAACAGGATGAAAATATTGAATTATTCTTAAATGCTTTTGAACAGTTAAATCACGATGGTCAGGTTACTGTAAAAGAACTCGCTGAAAGTGGTCTGATGATGGGGAAGACATATAGTGCAATAACTAATGCAATACCTAGATGGATTAAAAATGGAAGTTTAGAAGAATTTGAATACGCAAAAGGCGTTATAAAAAAGAACTCCCATGTGTAACTCCCACACTATATATAAATATATATATGGGAGCCCCACTATTGCTAATGATTCATATTCATATAGGGGAGTTCAGAAACTCTCCCCTATATATATGAACATTATCAAGTAAATAGTGATTTTTGAAAGAATTGAGGTATAAACAATGCAGTTTTTTATAAAGATGATTCCTCCGACAATTACTGCACAGGAGCATAGAATCGGTAAATATGGAGTATATAAAAGTCCTGAACAGAAACAGGCATACGTTAAATTAAGAGATGCAATCGCGCCTTACACTCCTAGTGTTCCGATTGATCACGCTTGCCAGTTGATTGTTAAATGGTGTTTTCCTTTTAATAAAAGTCACAAAGTGGATGGCGAGTATAAATACACAAAGCCTGATACTGATAATTTAAATAAGATGTTGAAAGATATCTTAGAGGAGTTAGGCTTCTACACCAATGATTCAAGGGTGGCTTCTGAAGTGATTGAAAAATTTTGGAGTGCCGTTCCAGGAATATACATCTCATTAGAGGAACTATGAAATACGTATATAAGAAAGTCGATTATTACTCCATGCAGCAGCTAATGGATTTAATCGAACAGTTAAAAGATGAATATCAAGTTATAGGATATGAAGCATATGCACAAGAGCAGTATGCAGTGCTGACTTTATATCCTAAGAAAGAGGAGAAAAACAAATGGAAAAATTATATCTGGTAAAGTTAGGAAAATTATATGTAACTAATACATCAAGTGATTCAGTCAATTTAAAGGAAAGTGCAGAAAAGGCAAAAGTGTTCACTGATGAGTTAGAAGCCAAAACATTAGATGAATGAAAGAAAGACGGTGATAAAGTTGAACTTACTTTTTAAATATGCAATTACCTACTTTTATAAAAGTGGATACATCTTCAAACTACATGCACAGAATAAAACCGAATTAGAAGTACTCAAAGAAGGATTCTATGAATGCAAAGATAAGTATCTTTATATTTCGCATGCAGTCGTCACTTATTGGATTACAGGAATCGTTGCAGATGTGTGGTTGTAGGAGGAGTGATCAGTGTCAAGGTTCATTGAAGTGTGGTCATTATTTAAATGTCCAGAAAAAAGAAGCGATTATTTTAAGATGAGAAGATACTTTTCTCTTATCAATTTAGATAACATAACATATAGACTTGAAACTAGGAGAGGATACAAGTATAGCAAATGCATATCTTTCTATTTTAATAATGACAAGATATTTGAAGAAAGATATCTTGATGATACTCTTGCATTCAAGAGACTTAACTATCTGAATGAATTCAATATTGATAAGGATTTTGATGGAGTAATTGAATTCGAAAACAAAAAGTATGATACTAAAGATATAGTAATGATTAAGCATACAGGTCCTTATAAGATTTATGCAGGTAAGACAAAAAACTTCTACAGGTTAAAGCTGCAAACAAAAGATACATTTATAACTATAGTTAATGAAGGATTAACAGATGGATTTAATTTTATAAGCAGCATTCAAAGAAAATACATTAGATAATCATCAGGAGGAATCAAATGAGTAGAGTCAAAGAGCAACTAGAAAATTATAGATTTCTAAAAGAGCGAGTTGAATACTTAGAAAATAGATTAGTAAATGTTAAAGCTATTAGTTATTCTTCTTATGGCTCTACTGGTATTCCTAAGACTAAGCAGGATTTGATTCTTGAAAAGGATGAGCTCATTAAGGAGATGGATGAGACTAGAAATCTTGTCTATTCAATTAAAGATACTAAGCATAGATGCATATTATGCTATCGCTATCTTGACGGCATGACTATTGAACAGGTAGCGGATGAGATGGATTATTCTACCAATCACGTGTGGAGAATGCTAAGAGATGCATTAAACGAGTTAGAAAATGCACATTAATGTAGATAAATGCAAGTAAATGATTAAAAATGTAGATTAATGTAGTTGAATGTTATGTTATCAGCACTATATAGTTAAAATGTAGAAATAGTTTGAGAGAGAACTATAATTCCAAAGCGCTCATAGTAGCGCTTTTTATTTTGCGAGGATTAAATATGGCACAGGGAATGAGAGGTCACTGGCATCAGTTTTATGAGGATCATTACGAGATTAAGTATGATGATGAACGTCATTTTGATAAGAAGATTGTGTTCTATCGCTGCATGATCTGCGGACGTGAACATGTTGACGTGTACTTCAGCAAGCATATAGATGCTAAACATAAGTCCACTAAAGCACTAGAAAAGAACAAAAGGAAACATCATGGCTAGAGGATACAGACCTGACCAGGATAACGCTGGTCATAGAAGACAGTTTCTTATTAATAAGAAAAAGATACTTGCTACACAGACAATCTGCGGTATATGTGGTAAGCCTGTTGACTTCACCAAGAAGTATCCTCACCCTATGTCTCCATGTATAGACCATATCATTCCAGTAGCTAAAGGTGGTCATCCGAGCGACATGGATAATCTTCAGCTTGCGCATTGGATTTGTAACCGTGAAAAGAGTGACAAGCTTTTCAGACGAATAGAAGTAAAGAGAGACAGTCAGATAATGAACGATGATCTTCCTCACAAGGTAGATTGGACTACATATAGAGCATCTTAAGACCATTTTTATTGATGGTCTTTTTTGTTGCTAAAAAACAGGGGGTATGGGACTCCTTAAACGCTGGAGCCAGAGGTTCGCTTGTACTACGTGAATTTCTCGCTGACAAGGGTTTTGAAAATCTCGGGCACTAATTCTAAATCACTTCAAAGGCCTCTCAGAAAGGAAAAAAACAGGTAAAAAGATATGAATTATAAAGGAATTGAATACTTGAGAGCGAAGCTTTCACATAAGAGAACAAAGGTACTGGAATGCTATAAGTATTATGACATGAAGGACCAGATGGACCCTTATCAGACCAACACCCTTCCTGAAAAGCTGAGAAGCATAAGCAAGAAGGTAGGATGGATTCCAAAGGCTGTTGATACATTATCCAACCGTCTACAGTTCAATGGATTCAGCGAAGACGATATCATGAACCTTGATAAGATCTTCAGAATGAACAATAGAGATGTGCTCTTTGACCAGATGTTCAAGGGCGCAATCATCTCTTCATGTGACTTTGTATATATATCAAAGAATGATGATGGCAGCGCTAGACTTCAGGTAATAGATGGATCCAATGCCACAGGCATACTAGATACATCTACGATGATGCTTACTGAAGGATATGCAGTACTTGAAAGAGATACTGAACTAGGCGACCCGCTAGTAGAAGCGTATTTCACCTCAGATTCAACAACATTCTACATTGAAGGTCAGCATGACCCCTCAATGGATATGGCTAATGTAGCGCCTTATCCGCTTCTAGTGCCTGTTATTTATAATCCTGATGCAACTAGACCATTTGGGCGTAGTCTCATATCAAAGTCACTCATTAAGTATGTAGATGATGCTAAGGAAGCATTGAGACTTATGAGTGTAAGCTCCATGTTCTATTCATTTCCTCAGAAGTATGTTGTCGGGCTAGATGATGAAGTGGAACAGTTTGACAAGTGGGGCGCTACAATGTCCTCAATGCTTGCATTTACAAAGGATTCTGACGGCGGTGCTCCGACAGTAGGGCAGTTCAATCAGCAGTCAATGTCACCATACAATGATGTGCTCAAGACTCTTGCTTCTATGTTTGCTGGAGAGACAGGACTCACATTAGATGATCTAGGATTTACTACGGAAAATCCATCTAGTGCTGAAGGAATTAAAGCATCTCATGAAAGTCTTAGACTGATGGCAAAGAGCGCACAGGACACATTCAGTGTAGGTATCATTAATACAGGATATCTTGCTAAATGTGTTGAGGACAATAAGTCATATAAGCGTAATGAATTTGCAAATATCGCCGTACGATGGAAGCCAGCGTTTGATGTTGATGCAACTATGCTTTCAGGTATTGGTGATGGCGTATCAAAAATTAATACAGCAATTTCTAACTACTTTGATAAGAGTACGCTTGAGGATCTAACAGGAATCAGGTCTTCCGATGACAGAACTCCAGCCTATTTAAAACCTTTAGACATAGATATAGTTGATGGTGAAGAAGATGAACAGTGATGTATCCAAAGAACTGCTCAGAAAAATAAATAAAAGCTTCACTCTAAGTTATCAGAAGTCTGAGAAGGTAAGAAAACTTTTATTAGCCATCAAAAGCAAAAATTGTGATTACCTCAAGGCAATGGAATATGCAGAAGAAGTCGGAAAGATTCTAGCTGAAGCATATATGAAGAATCTCTCTTCAGATGTGCTTCCAGATGGCAAGATGTACTACGATATTGCGAGTGCAATACTAAATCCTACATTAGAGAATAACTATGGTCTTATATCCTCTTATGTATGTGGCGCAATGGATGTCATGAATGAAAAGGCAGGCATAAATGCCAAGGCAAGAAAACCCTCATACAATGTAGACAAGACATTAGGACTCATTAAAAAGGTATCTGAAGCAGAATATTTTGACGATGTAAAGAGCTACCTAAATGAGCCTGTCATAACTAACGCATTATCAATTGTGGATGAAGGGGCTAGAGTCAATGCAGATTTGCACTATAACATGAATCGTAAGCCTGTCATTGTGAGAAGAGCGTCCTTTGGATGCTGCAAGTGGTGTAGAGGTCTTGCAGGTGTGTATAATTATGAGGATGTCAAAAATAAAGGGAATGACGTATTCAGGAGGCACGCTAATTGTAGATGTCAAGTTATTTATGACCCAAGGAACGGTGACGGGAAAGTTCAAGATGTCCATTCAAGAGAAATCATCGAATTAAATACACCTTCAAAAGTAAGAGAAGAAAAAGCGCCACTAAGATTACCTGATAGGGCGAAAGATGTAACTAAAATTTATTTAAATCAAGCAACTCCTGGTAAGGGTGTTGTTGAAAATGCCAAGTCGGTTACAATTAAAGGAAGATTATTTTATGTTAATGAAGTAAATAAAATAATACATAAAAACAACGAAGTTGAAGTTGCGGAATGGTTAAAGAAAATATTTGGCGGAGAAGTACTATATCTGCCAGAAATACAAGAAGCTAACGGCGTAAAATGTGCTGATTATTTATGGAATGGAGAATTTTGGGATTTAAAAACTTTGAAAGGGACTGGTATGCATACTTTGTTCCATGCGGTCGAAGAAAAAGAAGCGCAAGCAAATAACTTCATTTTTGATTTAACCAAGACAGGATTAAATGATGCTGAAATCATGGAAAGATTAGATGAAATATACAGAAAACCCAAAACATCATATGTTAATACTATAATTGTTAAACGTATGGATGAACTTGTGATAGTTATAAAAAGAAAATAAAAAAAGAGGCCCCCCCTCTGGTTACAGTGGGGCATGCCTCTTTTCATTTATATTATACAAAAATAGCACATATTATTCAAGAAAAAAAGGAGAAACTCATGATTACAACTAGTGATATCAATACGATCCTGGGGATAAAAGAAAACTTTCAACTTCATGGAGCCTTGAAAGATATTCTTTTTGATGAGGATAAGAAAACAGAAGTATTTGAGAAGTTTTTAGAGATTGAAAATGATTTATCCTATGACTGGTTTACTAATTATTTTCAAACAAACCTAAAATTTTTAAACTTCTTAAATTCAGCGTCCATACTGACCCAACTACTCAATGGATAATTGTGAAAATGTTGGATTATTTGAAAAATGTCATATTCAACGAAGAAAAATATTTGGGCGCGGTTGAAGATGTAAAGCAAATCCATTTAGATGGAATGTTTATATAATCGCGCGAAAACTCACGCGAACGCGTGAAAACGCATGTAATCTAGGAGGTGGTGTCAATTGATTGTGACACCTTTTTAATTACACAAAAGTAGGAGGTTAAAGGCACATGTCTAATAAGATAGGCAGACAGACTCCTACGAATAGTTACATTATCCCCTATAAGAGCACATTAGGGAATGAAGCTATAGAACTATACAACAATACCACACGTAATGCTATGGAATGGCAGGAAATACAGATGATGGACATAATGGCTGTTGATGATGATGGTCAATGGGTCCATATAAAATACGGATATTCAATACCGAGACGTAACGGGAAGTCTGAAATCCTTGTCATGAGAGAATTGTGGGGTCTGCTGCATGGGGAAAAGATTCTACATACAGCGCACCGTACAACTACATCGCATGCTTCGTGGGAGAAGCTTAAGCAGATGCTTGATGAAAATGATTATACTGAGGTAAAAAGAGCAGATAAGGAAAAGACCTATGAAAAGTCCTATACGGCTACAGCCCAGTTTGGACTGGAGACAATAAGAATCCTTGATGAAGGTGGGGGAAGTGCTTCCTTCAGAACAAGATCATCAAAGGGAGGACTTGGTGAAGGCTTTGACCTTCTCGTTGTGGATGAGGCTCAGGAATACACTGAAGACCAGCAGTCAGCGCTTCAGTATGTAGTTACTTCATCAGAGAACCCTCAGACACTTATGTGTGGTACTCCACCAACTGCAGTATCTTCAGGTACTGTATTTGTTAATCTGAGAAAGGAATGTCTTTCAGGGGGTTCTGATACAAGTGGGTGGGCTGAATGGTCTGTTGAACATATGTCCGATGTAAAAGACAGGGATATATGGTATGAGACAAACCCCTCACTAGGTCAGACACTAAAGGAGCGTTCTGTTGCAGCTGAAGATTCAAGTGATGAAATTGACTTCAATATACAGCGATTCGGTTTATGGCTTCAGTATAACCAGAAATCCGCAATATCAGAAAATGAGTGGAACGCTCTGAAAGTAGAGACTATTCCAGAGTTTAAAGGTCCTCTCTTTGTTGGTATAAAGTATGGTCATGATGGCAGTAATGTTTCTATGTCGGTCGCAGTTAAGACAAAAGATGACAATATACTAGTTGATGTCATTGGATGCAGACCTATTAGAAAAGGCAACGGATGGATTATTGACTTTCTTAGAAAGGCAGATATTGCCATGATTACAGTAGACGGTGCGAACGGTCAGCAGATGCTTATAAATGAGCTTAAAGAGACCGGCATCAAATTAAAGGTGATCATGCCAAAGACTGCAGATATCATTGCAGCAGGCGCTTCATTTGAAAAGGCTCTGTATGCTTCAAAAATATGCCATTTTGGTCAGCCATCGCTTTCACAGTGCGTATCCAACTGTGAAAAGCGTGCTATTGGAACAAACGGGGGATTCGGATACAAGTCAATCATTGAAGGGGTTGACATTTCTCTTCTTGAATCAGTAGTGCTGGCACACTGGCAGTGCTCTCTCAAGAAGGCAAGAAAGAAGCAGAAAGTACTTATTTAAAAATTACGTAACTATACGGAGAAATAGGAGAATATATATGAGTTTTACACCAATCAACACACAGGAAGAATTTGATGATGCAATCAAAGAAAGACTAGCTAGAGAAAAGAAAAAATATGAAGGATATATGTCACCTGATGATGTACAGGCGCTCAAGGATACTTATTCAACTTCGAATTCTGAAGAATTGAAGAACCTAAAAGAGGAAAATACATCATTAAAGCAGCAGGTGGCAGGATTCAATAGAAAAGAACTTCTTAGCAAGGTGGCTGCAGATAATAAGCTTCCTTCCTCAGCTGCACAGTTCCTAAAAGGAGAGACTGAAGAAGAACTCAATGAATCTGCAAAGGCCCTTGCTGAATTATTCCCAAAGCCTAGCAATGAGCCTCATACAAAAGCACCTGAACCAACATCACCTACCGCAAACAATCAGCTTGGTGGCGAGATGTCCGGTGTCGAAAAGAAGTTCAGAGAAATGAATCCAGACTTAAAATTATAAAATTAAAAGGAGAACATACATATGGCACAGAATCCAGAATTACAGGAAAGATATTCAAGCCTTGTATTGGCTAAACAGAGAAAGACATCAGTATTTGCTAATCTATTCAATAGAAACTATGATGGTACACCTACAGCAGGTGCCGTTAAAATCCCTGTAAGAGATACAGAAGTAGAAGTAAAAGATTATGATAAGACAAACGGAACTGAGTTAACTACATCTAATACTACTTATATCACACTTCCTATTGATCATGATGCCTCTGTAAACGAATTGATTGACAAGCATACGGCTGCAGCAGTTCCAGATAATCTAGTTGCGGAAAGATTAGATTCAGCCGGTTATTCAATGGCTGTTGAGACTGACACTAACTTAGGAAACGCCTTACTTGAATGTACTGCAATCAAGGACACTGCAGCATTAACACCAGAAACTGTTTACAAGGCTGTAATCGATGCTAGAACACAGGCAAGAAAGGCACATGTCAAAACATCAGAAATGTGGCTCACAGTCACTCCTGATGCGTACGGAGTATTATTACAGTGTCCGGAATTCATTAAGCCTTCTAACTTAGGTGACCAGGTGGTACAGGAAGGTGTAGTAGGCAGAATCGGTGGAATTGATATTTATGAAGTAGATAACTTATCAGATGATAAGGTAGACTTCATCCTAGGCAACAGAATCTTCTGTCACTACGTAGATGATTGGGCCGTTCCAGTTTCAGTAAATGACCTTGCTGATGGTAAGCATATCGGTGCGTGTGCCGTTCAGGGTAGAAATGTATACGGATATAAGGTTTCAAAGCCTACTACTGTATTTGTTAGAAAACATGTATAAGGTGATGTAGATGGATATCTATGCATCAGTAGAAGATTATGAAAAGGTCTACAACACTGCTCTGAATAACGAACAGCATAAGCGCTTATTGATGCTCATTGAACTTGCTTCCTCTCTTTTACGAGAGGAGGCAAATAAAAGGAATATGAACCTGGGCGCTGTGATCAGTTCATCTGATGATAAGGCAAATGTTGCAAAAATGGTTGTTCTAGCATGCGTTCACCGTGTAATGTCCAAAGATGATGACCAGGATATGCCGCTTGAACAGTTCTCACAGTCAGCGCTTGGGTACACTTTCAGCGGTACTTATGTTAATCCAGGTGATGATCTTTATTATTTAAGAAATGAACTGAAACGAATGGGTATCATCAAGCAGAGATATGGAGCAATGGAAATCTATGAGACTTAAAGGAATCACGATAACTGTATATCAGAAGAAGCCTACTGGCAGTGATGCATTTGGGCATATGCATTATAAATATATTCCAGAACAGGTGGATGATGTTCTTGTAGCACCAGTAGGCAGTTCTGAATTATCATCTAATCAGAACGTATCTATTGCTAAGACTCAGTATAATCTTGCCATCCCAAAAGGTGATATGCATGACTGGACAGATACTAAAGTAGAATTCTATGGGAAGACATGGAAGACAGTAGGGGAACCAATAGAAGGAATCGAAGAGAACATACCTCTTCGATGGAATAAGAAAGTAGTGGTGGAAAGATATGAGTAATCATTATAAATTCGAACTGAATAAAGAGGGCGTAAGGCAGTTGCTAAGTGGCTCTAAAATGCAGAACATCGTTTCTGCATATGGAGAAAGAGTACAGAAAGCGGCTGGAGAAGAGTATGCGATGGAAGTAAAAGCCAACAAGGACCGCTGCTTTGTTAAAGTAAGCCCTGCTACACCACATGCATACTATTCTGAAAGGAAGCACAATACGCTCCTTAAGGCTCTCGGCTCTGCAAGAGGTAAATAGACATGATCATAGAAACATATATCATTGATTATCTTCAGAAGAAGACAGGAGTATCCTGCTATGCACAGTATGATGATGCATCTCAGGATACTTTTATTGTTGTCGAAAAAACAGGAGGATATACTGATAATTTCATCAGGCATGCAACTCTTGCAATACAGTCGTATGGTTCTTCGCTTTATGAAGCTGCCCTTCTTAACGAGAAGGTAAAAGAAGCAATGGATAATGCTGCAGAATGCCCAAGAATCTCTGCAAGCAGACATAACAGCGATTATAACTATACCGATACAAGTACAAAGCATTACAGATACCAGGCAGTATATGACCTGGTTTTTTAATTACGAGGAGGAAATGACATGGCAAATGTAGATGCATCAAATGTAACAACAGGAAAGCCTAAGATTGGAGGTGCTGTCTGGTCGGCACCTGACGGTACTACTTTACCAACGAGTGCAGCTGTAGAACTTGATAAAGCATTCAAATCACTTGGATACTGCTCTGATGATGGTGTCAAGAATAAGGCATCTTCTTCAAGCGATTCAATCACTGCATGGGGTGGAGACACTGTACTTGATGTTGATAAAGATTTTTCAGACGAATTCAGTCTCACATTGATTGAATCATTAAATACTGATGTATTGAAGGAAGTCTTTGGACAGAAACAAGTAACCGGTGATATTGAAACAGGAGTTACTGTAGATGTAAAAGCCAACACAAGGGGATATAGAGTACTAGTGATTGATATGATTCTTGCAGAAGGAACAGTATTAAAACGAATTGTTATTCCGGCATGCAAGCTTACAGAAGTTGGCGAAATTACATATAAGGATGATGATGCTGTAGGGTATGACTGTACATTCAAGGCAAGACCTGATGGAAACGGATCATATCATAAGGAATACATCATGAAAAAAGGAGCATAACAGATGGAAGAGAAAATCAAAGGTGAAACAGCTTCAGGATTTAAGTTTGAAATCGATAAGCGCCTTATGGATGATTATGAATTCATTGAAAAGGTAAACGATATTGCTGAAACAGGGCTCGGAATGCCGGGTTTAATTAAATATATGATTGGTGATGAAGGTTATAGAGCACTGAAAGAATACTGCAGAAGAAAGGATGGCTTTCTTTCTCTCAAGAGAATGCAGCATGAAATGAATGACATGATGTCAGTCAAAATTGATGATGGTACTGACTTAAAAAACTCGTAATCCTCGCAAACCTTTTGCGAGGTTATAAGCATCAGATTATATGTGATTTGGCTGAAACATATCACATATATGACTTCATGTCTTACAAGCCTTCTTATATCTATGTTCTTGTCAGCGGATTACGAAATGATTCAAGACTTAAAATGGCGATGGAAGAACAGAATATAGATACTCAAACTATACTAAGTGCACTCGCTGTTGATTATCTGGCACTTCTTGCCTGGTCTAAGACAAAAGACGCTCAGAAAAATAGAAATCGTCCTGAATCAATATATGAAAAGCTGATGAATCCTGTAAAGAAAAAGCAGACCAAAGGCTTTAACAGCGCGAAAGAGTTTGAAAGAGCAAGAATGCAGATCATAAAGAAAGGAGGCGCTTAAATGGCAAAACAGAATGGAACTGATTTAGGTAAGGCCTATGTGCAGATTGTTCCATCCGCTCAGGGCATTAAGGCATCCATCCAGGAGGTCATGGGGAAACCTCTTGAGGAACAGGCAGACAATAGTGGCGCAACTTTCGGAAGTATGCTGGTCTCTAAAATCAAGGGTGCTATAACTATTGCTGGAATAGGAAAGTTTCTCAGCGCCTCACTGACAGAAGGAGGCGCGCTTCAGCAGTCCATAGGAGGCATTGAAACGCTTTTTGGCAATAGTGCAAATGTGATTAAAAAAGCAGCACAGACAGCATTTAGGGATGCAGGTGTTTCAGCAAATACCTATATGGAACAGACCACATCATTTGCAGCTTCACTTGTATCTTCATGCGGTGGAAATACTGCCAAGGCAGCGGAAATTGCGAAAAGGGCAATGGTTGACATGTCCGACAACGCAAACAAAATGGGGACTGATCTACAGGATATACAGAATGCCTATCAGGGTTTCGCAAAACAAAATTACACAATGCTAGACAATCTAAAGTTAGGGTATGGCGGAACCAAGACAGAAATGGCAAGACTTATAAAAGATGCGTCTACATATAAGGATTCCCAGGAAAAACTAAATGTATCAGTTAAAGACGGCGATATGTCATTTAGTAATATTGCGAATGCAATCTCTGTAGTACAGGACCATATGAAAATCAGCGGAACGACTGCAGAAGAAGCAAGTACTACTCTCACTGGTTCTTTTGGCATGGTCAAGGCGTCAGTACAGGACTTTTTGGGAGCACTTTCTACTGGTGATGGCGTATGGCGTACATTTAAAAATACTGTTTCATCATTAGGCACATTTATAGGTGGCAATCTGCTTCCAATGATAGGCAATATCGGCAGTTCAATTGTCAGCATACTGACCAATTCTTTCAACAATATGCCAGGAATCCTTGATGCCATTCAGAAATTCGCAAGCAACATTGCAGCGCAAGCACCACAGTTTATAAAAAGTGGGTTTGAATTATTAAATAAGTTGGCTGATGGCATCATTAGTGCATTACCTGTTATGATTGCAAAAATTCCTACTATCATCAGTACATTCGCAAACATTATTAATGACAACGCTCCAACTATTTTAATTTGCGGTGTTAAATTAATTGGTAAATTAGCGCTCGGTTTGATACAGGCAATTCCAACACTAATAGCCAATATTCCAAAAATCATAATGGCTATTGTCGATGTATGGAGCGCATTCAACTGGATCAATCTTGGAAAGATGGCGATTACAGGTCTTGGAAATGGAATCAAGGCACTATTCGGATTCCTGAAGGGTACAGGAAAAGAGGCATTAGATACGGTATTGATTAATATTCTAATGCTGCCTGAAAGACTGCGTGCACTTGGTGGCAAAGGTATCAGTGGATTAGTAAGCGGAATCAAATCACTATTCGGTGCTCTAGGCGGTGCTGCTAAAAAGATTTTTGAAATCATTGTAAAAGCACTTGCTTCGCTTCCTTCAAAGATGCTATCAATCGGAAAGAATATTGTCGAAGGTATCTGGAAGGGTATATGGAGCATGGGTGCATGGATTACTAAGAAGATTGGAGACTTTGCCGGCGGCATCGTCAAAAGCTTTAAGGGATTCCTTGGTATCCACTCTCCTTCTAGAATCATGAGGGATATGGTCGGCAGATTCATCGGTGAAGGTATTGGTGTCGGAATTCTAGGTTCATTTGATACCGTCAGAAAGGATATAGCAGCATTCAATGATTCGCTTATTGATGAATTCAATAAATCTGACAGCTTTGGTGCTTCAATGACATTCAGTGCTGTAAGAGAAGTCAAGATGCAGCTAATCAATGAAGGATTTGAAAAACCGCATACTGAAGATAGAAAAGGTGATATCTATCAGACTATCAATATTACAGCGCCTGATGCTGTAGATCCTTCAGAAGTATCAAGACAGACAAGAAATGCAAATAGAGAATTGATTCAGAGACTGAAAGGAGCGTGATGATTCTTGGAGGAAAAGGAATATAGGACAATCACCTGTACTAATTCAAATGGATATTCAATAATCTTCACCGAGACATCACTGTCTCCTTTTGTAATTACTGACTGTGATGGATTATATGACTCAACATATACAGTCAATCTACAGGAGAATGGTAATTCTGACGGTGCATCAATATTAGGACGCACAATGAAGTACAGAAACATCGTGTTAGAAGTTGTTGATAATGAGCGCTATGCTAATCATAGAGAGATGCTTGACAGGCTTTTCTCTCTTGATGGCACGCTTGAATATGATGATGGTGTTCATAAGAGAAAGATTGACTACACTGTAGAAAAGGTAACAGGAACGGATGGCATATTCTATAAACGCACTCATCAGATATCACTGATATGTGCGAATCCCTATTTTACGGATATAGAAGACAACAGTATTGCAATGTCAACAGTCATTCCACTATTTGAGTTTCCTCATGAGTTCACAACGGAGGAAATATCAAGAATAGAAATAGTACAGAATCTAGAGATAGATAATCAGAACGGTTCTGAAACTGGCATGACCATTACTATTGAGGCTATAGGAAGTGTCTTAAACCCTTCGATTTCAATACAGGAATCAGGGGAGCACATGACTGTAGGCATTTCTGGTAAAAAGGATTTTACATTAGAAAATGGGCAAAAGCTTATTATCACAACCCTTGTAGATGATTGTCATGTCTATCTTTTAAAGGATAGAAAAAAAGAAGAAGTAAATATGTATCTTCCTACATCTGCAGACTTTATAAGACTGCAGCCAGGAATTAATCATATAGGATATACTGCAGAATCAGGGGCAGAGAATATGACTGTATCAATTTCATTTAAAAGAAACTATGTGGAGGCCTAATTTATGATCATAAGAATCTATGATGGAAATATGAACTTTCTAGGTCAGATTGAAAATGTTTTCTCTCTCCAGTGGATGCGCAAATATAACTCATGTGGTGAATTTGAGGCACATGTTCCAGTGACTGCATATAATGTGCAGCTGCTGAAACTTGAGAATCTTTTCTATCTGAAGGGCAAGAAGGAATGCGGAATCATTGAGAGTATTACAATATCATATGAGAAATCGAAGAAAGAAATTACCGTCAAAGGAAGATTTGCATCATCTTATTTTTATAGAAGAATCATTAAGGGAACATACAACTTTAATGGCCGTGTAGAAACCTCTATGAGAGAATTGGCATCTAAAGCAGCAATTCCAGGAGTTATGTTAGGCCCTGATAATGGATATACTGAAAAAATCACTTATCAGGCAACCTATAAAAATATACTTACGTACATAGAGAAGCTTTCTCAGGCTTCAGATATAGGTTTTCGTTTAAGGCCTGACTTCGATGAAAAGAAATGGATATTCGAAACATACAAGGGTGTTGATAGATCCGATAGCCAGTATGATATATCACGTGTTATCTTCTCGCAGAAGAACGGCGATATTGAAAAAGCGACATATAGTGCTAATTCAAAGACATATGCAAATGTGTGCTATGTCGGTGGCCAAGGTGAAGGTTCAGCTAGACAGATAGAGATAACAGGCAGTACATCCGTATCCGGACTAGATAGAAGAGAGATTTTTATCAATGGGTCTGATATTTCAAAAGAAAACATCAGCGACCTTGCTTATAAGCAAGCACTCATTGAAAGAGGAAATACAACACTTAACAGCAATATGCTTGCTGAAACATTAGAGAAGGAAGATAAGATCAGAGGGAATTATAACTATCCTTCTGATTACGATCTTGGCGATATAGTCACAAATAGGTTTGAATATTGGGGAATGACCTCAAATGATAGAGTGACGGAGGTTAATGAGGTATACGAGCATGGAGTAATGAAGGCAGTGCCTACGTTTGGAACACCTCTCCCGTCATCGATAGATTGGAGTGATAATTTATAATGAGTGATACAGTTACAGATGTTTACGGCTATCCGTTTGATTCGCTAAACGGAGATAGAAAGATGTCAGCGTCTTCCTGGCGCAAGATGCTAGAAAGTTTTTTCAATAGCGGAATCTTTTCAACAAATGACTTTTATGTAACTGCTAAGAACAGCATGCAGATTACAGTTGGTTCAGGGAATGCGTTTGTGAAAGGTGCTTTCTTTCCTTCTTCAGAAGAAAAAATGCTCAATATTGATAGTTCTGCCGGTACGTATGACAGATATGACGCAATCGCATTAGAATTTAATGCATCTGAAAGAAGAGTTCTTTTAAAAGTAGTAAAAGGTGGCACAGATTCAAAATACCCTGTTCCAACTCGCACGAAATCAGTTTATCAGTTGTTTCTTGCGGTTGTTAAAATTTCAAAAGGTGCTACTTTGCTAACTCAGAACGATATCAAAGATTTAAGAAACGATAATTTATATTGTGGATATGTTACTTCAACAGGCTCACAAGAAAGATTCGACAATGAACTCGCCGATTTAAAAAGTAAATTGAATGAAGTAGAAACTGCACGAGCAGTTGCTTACAAAGATACTATCGATGTGAAGAACGGTATAACTTTAGAAGCACGATGGAACGATACTTATGTAGAATTCCGCTGGTATGGTGTTTTAACGAATGACTGGCACATGACGATGGCTGTTGACGGGGAAAAGTTTGGTAACAATTCGGTAATAGAAAATGTCCTTAAATCACATACGGCTTTCATGTTTAACGTTTCTGTTAGCCCGGATTATCCAATCTGGTTTAAATATTCCAGAGAAAAGAATGGTTTCTGTGTATTTTCTATGAAGACTTGCACCGTTCCTAAAGGAATATGGCTTTCAGGTAGCCACATGATGCTCAGATAAGGAGGTGATGCATATGATTAGAGGTACTACTGCCACATTAATATGTACACTTCCATTTGAAGTGAATACTCTCCAGTATGCCTACTTCACTATCATGCAAGACAATAGAATTATTATTGATAGACAGATAGAATGCAGCAGCCTAAGCGGTGACAAGATAGAAGTACATCTGTCACAGGAGGATACTCTGAAGCTTAAAGAAAAACATCAGGCTGAGATTCAGCTGCGTGCGATTACAGCTGATGGAGAAGCAGTTGCATCTAATATCATCACTACATATGTTGAAAGAATATTAAAAGATGGAGTGATCTGATGTGCGCCTTAAACTAGAATTCAAGTCAAAGGACATACCTCTTAGATTCGTCATAAGAGATATGTCTTTTCGTGCTGATATGAAGATATGTTCTGAAGAGTTCAAACTTGATATAAAAAACTATCAGGGCATAAAGAATGCTGATATCTATACTGGTGCTTATACAGTAACACCTAAAGATATAGCTCAGCAGCTTAAGACAAAAAATAAACTTCTCAATAAAGATGTAATGGTTAAAAAAATTCCCTTCTTCGAGACTAGCAACGATGAAGGGGGCAATACAGTATACATAGGAAAGGAATTATAACATGGCAGAAACTAAACATATAAATAAAGTAGTTTATGGTGGCAAGACATTAATCGACTTGACAGGTGATACTGCGACAGCAGACAAAGTATTGAAGGATTTAACATTTCACGACAAGACAGGTGCCACAGTCACTGGTACTTGTACATTTGATGTGGATTCAAGCGATGCGACTGTAGCAGTCGCTGAAATGCTTGCTGGAAAGACTGCATACGCTAGAGGTACTAAGTTAACTGGTACGATGAAGAACAATGGGTCCGTTACTGGAAATATCACCACTAAGGCACAGTCATATACAATCCCACAGGGGTTCCATGATGGGTCTGGAAAAGTTCAGATTGCGACAGCAGAACAAGCTAAACTTATTCCTACGAATATTCGTGATGGCGTAACAATCCTAGGCATCAAAGGTACTATGTCTGGAACTGAAGGTGCTAAACCTCAGCAGAAGACAGTGACACCAAGCACCGCTACACAGACAATCATGCCTGATGCAGGATATAACTATTTATCACAGGTTACTGTTAATCCGATTCCATACGCAGAAAGTGAGAACTCTGCCGGCGGAACTACAGTAACAATCGCATAGGAGTGGTTATATGAGCATCAACAAAGTCATATATAACGGCAAGACATTGATTGATATATCAGACAGTACAGTAACTGATGATAACATTGAAGAAGGGTTGATTGCCTATTCGGGAGATGGAAAAAGGGTGGTAGGAACTAAGATGAATCTAGAAAACAGAAGCAAAAGAAAACTGATTTTCATTGGTGACAGTTATGGAGACGGTTATACACCTGATGGAAGTTATACAGGTTGGTGCGACAGACTTAAGAATAAGTTAGTTAATTGTCACTTCTCTGCAGACAACATCTATATCAATCATAAAGGTGGTGCATCCTTTTCTAATCCATCCAATAACTATCTGACTCTTCTTAAAAGTGTAGAGTCTCAGGTAGGTAATAAAAAGATGGTAACAGATGTGTTGATTGGCGGAGGGTATAACGAACTTGCATATTGTGATAAGGCCGATACTGTTAAATCCAATATCAATACATTGATTTCATATGTACAGAGTACATATCCAAATGCGGTGGTTCATTTCGCGCCTTTTGGGGTTGCATTTAAAGACAGAAACAATCAGTTTGCACTAAAATATAAATTGATGCCTATTTATAAAACAATTCCGGCATATTTTGATAAACCTTATATGATAGTTCCTGGTGCTGAAAATATTCTGTCTTTAAGAGACACAATGAGTTCTGATGGGATCCACCCTAATTCGTGGGGATTGGACTGTATAGCTGAATATCTAAAAGGATATCTCATGGGAACAGGAAGCAGCATGCAAGAAAAACGTCAATTGAGTGTCAAAATGAATGGTGGAACATTCACTGGTACTATCTGGGGTCAATCATTTGGAGATATAAATATTTATAGATTGATGTTTGACACAGCCGTCAAGAATCTTAACTCCAACGGAGCAAATGGTTTTAAATTATATAGTCCTCACATTGGTGATGCGTTCCCCTGGAGGGCACCTAATATGGGATATACGGATGCGAACGCAATAATTTATGCGAACGGTGGATTCTTTGACGTTCCTGTCAAATTCAATGTAAACAACAGCAATGAGCTATATATGCAGATCAAGCAGTGTAACTCTGCTCACAACAATTATCAGAGTTATTCGAACATCACTCAGATTCAGCTAGATGCATGGATCATTGCAGAAAATATGTAAATAAAGAGGTAATAAAATGAAATTATACGACACATCGCTAAAATATATGGACACTCTTAATGCAGTAGGGGGCACTATTGTAGCAGTGTTAACCGCTGCATTAGGTACGCACTGGTTTTTATTTATTGGTTTTTTAGTCTTGAATATTATCGACTACATTACAGGAGTTAGAAAATCAAGATTGACAGGCAAAGACAACAGCGCTAAAGGAGTGAGAGGCGTCTGGAAGAAACTAGGCTACTGGTTAATGGTCTTAGTTGCTTTCTTGGCTTCTGCAATCTTCATTGAAATTGGTAAGACTATAGGCATTGACTTGGCGGTTACTGCCTATATTGGGTGGTTTACTTTGGCATCTCTCATTATCAATGAGTTACGCAGTATTCTTGAAAATTTCGTTGAAGCAGGGGATAACGTACCATCCGTACTTACAAAAGGTTTAGAAGTGGCTGAAAATGCCATTAAAAAAGGAGAAGAATAATGGGCAACGATGAATTTTTAAAGATTGCAGTTGAGGAAGTAAGAAGATATACAGATGAACATCTAGAAGAGCCTCAGGGTTATGATATATATGTTGTGTGGGTATGCAAGACACTTCAGAATAACAAGGCTTTACTATCAACTACACTTTCAGATGGGATGTATTTTGAATGCACATATAACGGCGATAAACAGGAAATGTATCTAGACGCATACATAAAAGAGAAGAATGTGTGTATTAAGGTGGAGGAATAATCATGGCAAGTTACTTTAATCTAACACTCGATACTCTTGCTCCACAGGGGTTGACTATCAAGTTAAATAATGGATCTCAATATACTACAAGCAAAGCAGTTCAACTTGCAATTAATGTGACTGATGAATCCGCAGACGGATATCAAATGAAAGTATGGGGTATCGATGGAATTGCCAAGGAATCAGATGCAGTTTGGGAAACGCTCGCTAACGTTAAAGATATCACTCTTCCAACAGGAGATGGACTAAAAACTGTATATGTGAAAGTTAGAGATGATGTTTATAATGAAACAGCAGTAACATCTACTAGTATCACATTAGACACATCAGTTCCAGCGGTTACTATCATCGGACCAGATGTATCTAGAATTTCTAAGACATCGCCAAAAGATGTTGCAACTTTCAGTTTCACTTCAGATGTAGCGTTTACGGAATACAAGATTAAAGTCGTACCATCTAAATCATCATTGCATGATGCTGGCACATTAATCGGCGCTGCAAATGGCTCTACAAATATGAGCGCAACAGGCACATTTAAGGCCAGCACAGCAATCTCTTGCAAGATTTATGGAAAAGACCTCGAACTTGCTTCTAGCGGTGATGGCGAAAAGATTATCAAGGTATTCGTCAAGAATACTGTTGGTACTTGGTCAGTAGCATAATACTATGGCACAGGAATATACATTAACGGCAGAAGCAACGATGGTAAAAATTCATATATCCGGTAGTGGACACAATCGTGAAAACGTGACATGGGATATTCCTGTTTTGCCTTCTAATGCGATTGTTGTTTCTGCTAAATTCACTGGCGTGTTTAATTGCTATTACACATATGCCAATGCGGTCAGATTTACAGTAAATGGCGGGAATACATACAAAAAAACAGCTAGCATAACAGTTGAATTTGGCACATCATTAACCAATTCAATTGTATGCGAGGCTTGGGGTTCTTCCTTTGCCGCAGTAGGAGATGTATGGCTTACAGGTGGACTTTACACTCTCACATATAGAATTGCCGAGGCACCTATTGTAACAATTGATAGTATAGATAAATATCGAATATCTAGGGTGTTGGGAATAAATGAGTGCATCTGCAGATTCCACTGTAATATTGATGTGACAGAGTGGGAGGCACGTGCAACACGTGACGGTGAATCTTCCGGAAGAGGAATCGGGCTACTTGTAGAAGGCGGAACTGATTTAAAAACAGGCAGCACAGGAGTGGTCAGTGTTCTAGACTCGGAACTATCTAAAGGCGACGGTGACTATCTCATAAGGATATATGCAAAGTCAAGTGATGGAGTGTGGTCAGGATGAGTAGAGGATGGTTCATACTTGAACTTTATACTGCTGAAGGTGTGGCACAGACAACAGATGTCAACATTGAATTGTCCGATCATATACGTATCGATGTTAACAATGCAGATCATTGTGATGCATCTATTGATGATGATCATAAGAATATAGATATATCAATCTCATCTGTTTATAGTGAGTCTATTGAAGTAAGTAGAACTGTACATCTTGACATCGGTAAGGTAGAACCTTTTGGAGGAGATGGATAAATGAAATGCAATAAGCACGACATAGATGTGATTGAAGGAACTACACATCTTGTCAGATTCACATGCTCGTCTGATGGCGAGCCTTTTAATTTTACGGATTATAAAGCGCTTCTTGTAATTATTGATGGCAAAGAAATAAGAAGAAAGAAGACATCAGTAAACGATAATGTCATTACTGCAAAGATAGATCCATCAGATACTATCGGCAAGAATGTACTTTCTTATGAATGCCGTGCTTTTTCAAGTGCAGGAGATGTATTTCACATCTCACTAGGTGACATTAATGTAATCAAGGCAAAGGCGCCTATTATAAGATATGAGGAGGATTAGTGATGAAAATATTTATTTCACAGCCCATGAAAGGCCTGTCTGAAGAAGAAATCAGACACAATAGAGAAAAGGCTATCAAAAAAATTAAAAGTCTATACGGTGATGATGCTGAAATTATTGATAGTTATATTGATGGTGGAGGCGCGCCTTTGTGGTGTCTTGGTAAATCTATTGAATTATTATCAATTGCCGATGTTGCTTACTTTTTAAAGGGATGGAACAAAGCAAGAGGGTGCAGAATCGAATATATGTGTGCGTCAAATTATGGTATTGGTGCATACTTTGAGGAGGAATAATTATGGGAAAAACTGCAAATACTATTTTAGATGTCGCTAGAGGATGGTTAGGTTGTAAAGAGTCAAATGGAACACACAAAAAAATCATTGACGTATACAATGCACACAAGCCACTAGCACGTGGATATAAAGTTAAGTATACAGATTCTTGGTGTGCTACTTTTGTGTCAGCGTGTGCAATTAAATGTGGCTACACTGACATCATTCCGACTGAATGCTCATGCAATCAGATGATTAATGGATTTAAGAAAATCGGCAGATGGTGTGAAGATGATTCTCATGTACCTTCTCCAGGAGATGTAATCTTCTACGACTGGCAGGATAGCGGTAAAGGCGATAACAAAGGTTCATCTGACCACGTAGGTATCGTCGAAAAAGTAGAAGGTTCTACTATTACCGTCATCGAAGGAAATAAGAACGATGCAGTAGGAAGAAGAAAACTACAGGTTAACGGCAGATACATTAGAGGGTATGGCTTACCTAAATACGATGCTAAGGTGACTAATACTTCAGCTGCACCTGCACCATCTAAGCCACAGACAAATACATCTAACGCATTAGGCACTTATATGATTACTGCTAGTGACCTAAAAGTCCGCACAGGACCAGGAAAGAAATACAGAGTTAAGACACATAACGAATTAACTAAGGATGCTAAGGCCCATGACTATGATAAGGACGGCTGCATTAATTATGGTACTCGCGTCACTGTATCTAAATTTGATGGAGATTGGGCAAAGATTCCAAGTGGTTGGGTATGTGCTGATTATCTCAAAAAAGTCTAATTCTACTTTTATTATGAGCTTATTCATAAAGATTTCGACTAAACTCGACTTAATTTCGACTAAATCTCGACTACACACAAATTTATGGGCAGAAGAAAAGACCAGGGCTATTTGCTCTGGTCCTTTTTTGCGTTTTCAATAACTGCTTCCATTGTTTTTCTTATAACTTCAGATTGTTTGATTCCTAATTTATTGCAAGCATCTCTAAATTCTTCTACAAATTCGCTAGGATATGAACAACTGAGTTTTTTAATATTGGCTTTTGCATATTTTTTTTGTGCCTTATATTTATCACCCATGATAACAACTCCTTTATTTGATTAGTATTGATATTAATGTGAGAATGATGTTAATTGAAAGTAATACGATAACAATCATTTTTCCTTTTTCTGTCATAAACATTGACTCCTTTACATTTAGATATATAATGGAATTAAGGAAGGGCCGAAGCCCACTCCTTAATTATAGTACTATACTAATGATAGTTAGCACTATTTGAATTAAAGCTAGGAAAATCATTATCTTGTCGGCTAAACAGATTTTTTGATTTCTAGCTTTTTTCTTTTTGCTCATTTCTATCACCTCCTTTCCTTACATATATATTATACCATATACGGACGTATATGTAAAGCGTTATATTGATAATATACATAAATTTTATATAATAATTAATGATATTCTTTTCTAACACTCAAAATGAGCGTTAAAACTTATCAAAAAAATAAAAAAAGGCTTATTAAGCCATAAAATTAGAATCATAAGTGAGCGTTAAATAATTGTTAGAATGAGCGTTATAAATATATGATGCGCCACTATGTAGGTGCTAAACTAGTAACGAATCAGTAACAAGGGGCAAAAAGTCTAGGAAACAAGCCAATTTTAACATCATATACAAATGTTTCATAATAAATATAACCCCTTTCATTGGAAGATAAGTTAATTATATCTATTATTTAAGAAAAATTTAAGGTGAAAGTACACAAATAATACACTTTTCTTTGTTAAGATAATGCAATAGATTAAGGAGTGGTGGATATGAATGAATTAAAAGGCCTCTCACAACAAGAGGTACAAGAAAGAATAGAACAAGGACAAGTGAATTATACAGGTCAGTCTATTTCTAAAACAAAAAAAGAAATTGTGAAGCAGCATACACTTACATATTTCAACTTTTTAAATATATTTTTAGCTGTTTTGATTGTGATTTCAGGACAGCTGCAGAACTTAACTTTTATTGGAGTTATGGTAGCTAATACAATATTAGGTATCATTCAGGAATTCAAGGTTAAGAAAACTATTGATAAGCTAAGTGTTGTTACAGTAGAAAAAGTTAAAACACTTCGTGATGGTCAGCTGATTGATGTTCCTGTAGAAGAACTTGTTATGGATGATATTATTTTCTTGCAGGCTGGTAATCAGATTGGCACAGATTGCCAGGTTGTAGAAAATCATGCATTAGAAATCAATGAATCTCTTTTGACTGGAGAATCAGTGCCTGTTAAAAAGAAGGAGAACGACGAAATCTATGCAGGAACGTTTGTTGTGGCAGGAAGTGGTTATGCAAAAGTAATCCGTGTAGGGAATGCGAACTATTCTACAAAGCTAGTGAACCAAGCTAAACATAAGAATCTTGCATCTAGTGAGATGAGAGATTCTATTGAGAAGATTATCAAGGTTATGAGTATTATTATTGTGCCTGTAGGTATACTACTTTTTAGAGCACAATATAAAGCCATGCCAAATGACTTTAATACCGCATTAGTTAAAACAGTAGGTGGGGTTATAGGCATGATTCCTGAAGGACTTGTCCTTCTTACTTCTTTATCTTTTGTATTAGGTGTTGGTCGTCTTGCAAAAAAGAAAGCTCTTGTCCAGCAGATGGAATCTATTGAAGCATTAAGCAGAGTTGATGTACTATGTCTTGATAAAACAGGGACTATTACAACAGGTGAACTTAAAGTTAAACATATTGTTCCTATTAGTGATCAATATACGCGTGAGATGATTTGCGATATTATGGGTTCATTTGCTTTCTTAGTAGATGATATCAACCCAACTCAGAAAGCTTTAATGAATTACTTCACCAAAAATGATAAATATCATAAGAAATCAGAAGTACCATTTTCTTCAGAACGTAAATATCGAGCAATAACTTTTGATGATGATCGTTCTTTTGTATTAGGTGCTCCTGAATTCTTGACTGATAATAAAGAAATCTTAGATCAGGTAAGTGGTTATTCTGAATTCGGATTACGTGTATTACTGTTAGGAGAAGCAGATTATTTAGAAGAGGGACATTACCATTCTCTTACTCCAGTTTGTCTTATTGCTATTAGTGATATCATTAAAGAAGATGCACATGATACATTTGATTATTTCAAATCTCAGGGTGTTTCTATTAAAGTCCTTTCAGGAGATAACCCTCTTACAGTTTCTCGTGTATGTACCCTTGCAGGGCTTGATAACGCAAATAATTATATGGATGCTTCGACTCTCCCTGATACTGTAGAAGAAATGAAACAAGTATTAGGAGAAACATGTGTCTTTGGACGTGTTAAACCAGAACAGAAACAATTGATTATCAAAGCTTTCCAGGAAAATGGTCATGTTGTTGGTATGGTGGGTGATGGTGTCAATGATGTACTTGCGATTAAGGATGCAGATTGTGGTATTGCGATGGCCAATGGAGCAGATGCGGCTAAGCAGGCAGCACATATTGTATTATTAGATTCTAACTTCAGTTCAATGAAGGAAATTGTAAACGAAGGTCGTGTCATCATTGCGAATATTGAAAAGGTCAGCTCACTATATCTAACTAAGACTATTTATTCTACAATTCTTAGTCTGATCTTTGGATTCTTCTGCTTAACTTATCCATTTACGCCTTTCCAGCTCTCTTTAGTAAGTGGTATGGCAATTGGATTACCATCATTCATTATTACTCTTGAACACGATACAACAATGAGTTCTAAGGGTTTCTTAACACATGTGATTCATACAGCATTTCCATGTGCTTTAAGTGTTGTAGTGCTTGTACTGTTTAATTTTTTATTAAAGTGGGTGTTCTTCTTAAATGCGAAATACTTTTCTACATATAGTTTCTTAGTGACTATATTTATTAGTTTTATTGTATTATTTAAGGTTTCTAAACCACTCAATTTTTTAAGAAAGTTTAATATTGGTTTAAACATCCTACTTACTATTGGTTGTCTTTATGCAATTCCAACCTATTTTTATATGTATCCTATTACGGACTTACGTGTTATTATAGTAGTAGCTTTTGAATGTGTTGTTGCTTATTATTTAGTCACACTTATCACAAAAGCATTAGATAATATAACTGAATATAGACGTTGGAAGAGGGAGAAGCATGGATAAAAAATATTTTTTCTTTGATATTGATGGCACTTTGACAGATATTAAAACAGGTATTCCTGTACCTAGTGCTTTAGAAACAATTAAAAAATTACAGGATAAAGGACATTTTGTCGCAATTGCGACAGGACGTGCCTATTATAAAACAAAAGAAACAGCTAAGATGCTTGGTATTCATAATCTTGTATCTAATGGAGGGGCAGCACTTATTTATAATGATGAACTTGTTACTAATAGTCCATTAGACAGAGAAAAGGCTTTAGCTCTAATTCATGAAGCAGATGAAAAAGGCTTTGGAATATTAATTGCTGTTAATGATAGTATTGATGTAGTGATGAAGGATGAACGCTTTATTGAACAGGTAGGAGAAAGACAGGAACCAACTCGTTATATTCTTGATAAGTCATTAAACTATGATGATTTGAAGGATATTTATAAGATTTATATTGCGATTCCAGAAGACAGAGAAGAAGAACTTACTCTAAGAGATACAGTAGGTCATATCCGCTTTGTACCGCCTTATCTCACTTATCAGCATGATGCAAAAGAAAAAGGTATCATTAAGATGATGGAGTATTTAAAGGCTGATATTAAGGATGTTGTTGTTTTTGGTGATGGTGAGAATGATCTTGTTATGTTTAAAAAGGAATGGACATCTATTGCGATGGGCAATGGTGTAGCAGATTTAAAGAAGAAAGCAGATTTTGTCACAAAAGATTCTACAGATGATGGTATAGAATATGCATGTCGTCATTTTGGGTGGATTGATTAAGAAGGAGTAATCCTTCTTTTTTTATAACCTTTTTGACTGTTACTTCACAACGATTAATTAATACGACCGCAATCGTCCCACTTGGTACATCATTACATTTTTTTACATATAATAAATCTCCATCATGAATATGTGCCCCTGACATAGAATCTCCTACAACACGTAAAAAGAAATCCCCGCGATAATAATCATCCTGAGTCACTT
>OGQH01000598.1_pt1 | contig 44138 bp, 40 predicted proteins | sample 1553181 | NCBI WGS metagenome assembly OGQH01 (sample SAMEA2579946, study PRJEB22360) | human gut metagenome | biome: human gut; feature: human-associated habitat; material: faeces | place: Denmark | collected 2008/2010 | reverse complement strand
AAGAATTCTTCATATAAAACTCCCTTCTATCTCCTGTGCCCAGTCACCTTAAGTTTTCAGTTTCTTGCGAAACTGAAAACTTAAGGTGACTGGGCACCCACACAACTCTCTTTTTAGCAGATACAATTCTAACTCTTTTTAAATAAATTATCAACAAAAGAAAATAACGAACCAAAAAAGATACAATCGAAACAGGCTCATAATGATATAATAAAGAACAAAACAAAAAGATAAGACATAAGAAAGAAGGAACACAACCCATGCAAATGAGCATATTACTATTTAAACAGATTGCCCAGCTATTCCTAATGATCCTAATGGGCTACATCATCGTAAAAACAAAACTATTAAAAGGAGAAGACAGCAAAGTCCTTTCAAAGATCATCCTATACCTGATCATCCCAGCAGTCATCATCAACGCATTTCAGGTAGATTACAGCCCAAACGTAACCAAAGGACTGATCACAGCCTGCATAGCATCCATTATCCTGCAGTTTTTACTACTCTTCGTAACCTACATCATGCAAAAAATGTTCCACCTAGACTCTGTAGAATTCACATCCGCCTACTACTCAAACTCCGGAAACCTGATCGTCCCATTAGTTACCTATATATTAGGCGGTAAATGGGTCGTATATGGCTGTGTATTCATGAGCGTCCAGTTATTCTTCATCTGGAGCCAGGGCAAAAACATGATCAGCAGGGAAAAAGGGATCAACCTAAAGAAGATCCTGTTAAACATCAATATGATCTCCGTATTCCTAGGAGTCATCCTATTCTTCACAAAAATAAGATTCCCGGAGATCATCAACAATACGCTCTCATCTGTAGGAGGCATGATCGGACCATTAAGCATGATCGTCACAGGAATGCTGATCGCTGAAGTAAACCTAAAAGATATCTTTACAAACAAGAGAGTCTATCTGGTAACAGTACTAAGACTAATCATTCAACCATTGATTGCATTAGCAGTCATTAATCTCTTAGGAATGAGAGGATGGCATCCACAAGGAGATAAGATAATTCTCATCACATACCTCGCAGCGATCACACCATGCGCATCGACTGTTACACAGATGTGTCAGGTGTATGGGAATGATTCGAAATATGCAAGTGCGATTAATGTTATGACTACGTTGTTATCTATAATTACCATGCCGGTGTTTGTTTATTTGTACCAAATGTAAAAATATTACAAGGAAAATATTTACAATCTATAAACTGGTAGTATAATAATTTAAAATACAATGCATTGATTATACATCATATTTGGTGTATAAAGGAGGGGGATTATATGCCATTTACAACAGTCAAAACAGAAGAGTTAATTGAAAATATGAAACAAAAAGATGCTGAATTTGCAAAACAATGGGATGAAAGCAGAAATGAGTATAAGTTGATACAAGAAATGATTAGAATCAGAAAAGAACAACATATAACACAAACACAATTAGCACAAATGACCGGAAATAAGCAACAATCAATATCAAGAATTGAAAAGAAATTAGTAAAACCATCTCTGGCATCATTTTGTAAGATTATTAATGCATTGGGATATGATTTGAAGATAGTCAAGAAATAAGTTGTTGTTGAACTATAGATTTGGAAAGACTGTGAATTTGCAACTAACAGTTTATTTTCAATAATCTTCAGTTTGTATACTTGAAAAACTACTGTCTGATATTATGTGAATTAATATCCAATATCGTATAACATACACGCCCACTAGTGGTTTCGAACACTGAAATTATTGAATATTATAAAAATGGTTATCTGTCGGCGACCGTAGGAACACGTCGCGGGCAGATAACCATTTTTATAATATTCTACCAATAACTTCAGTTCATCAAACCATTATTTACTGTCTATAATACTCCAAAAATTCCCCAAGTTTCCCCATAGCATCTTCCAAAACTTCAATACGAGGCAGATAAACCACTCTGAAATGATCCGGCTCCTTCCAGTTAAATCCACTACCATGCACGATCAAAAGCTTCTTCTCACGTAAAAGATCCAAAGCAAACTGCTCATCATTCGTGATATTAAACTTCTTCGTATCAATCTTAGGAAAGATATAAAACGCAGCCTTCGGTTTCACAGCAGAAATACCAGGAATATCACAAAGTGCCTTATAAACATATTCCCTCTGCTCATAAATACGTCCACCAGGAACAATATAATCATTGACACTCTGATGACCACCAAGTGCCGTCTGGACAACCGCCTGTGCAGGCACATTTGAACAAAGTCTCATATTAGAAAGCATATTAAGTCCCTCGATATAATCCTTTGCAACCGCCTTATTACCACTTAAGATCATCCAGCCAATACGGAAACCAGCGATCATATGAGATTTAGACAATCCGGAAAATGTCACACAAAACAGATCAGGAGCAAGAGAAGCAATGGATACATGTTCCTCTCCATCCATCACAAGACGATCATAAATCTCATCAGAGAAGATAATAAGCTGATGTTCTCTCGCGATATCAACAATCTGCTGTAAGACCTCTCTAGGATACAAAGCCCCAGTTGGGTTATTCGGATTGATCAAAACGATCGCTTTCGTTCTATGATTGATCTTCTTCTTAATATCCTCCATATCAGGATACCAGTCTGACTGTTCATCACAGATATAATGAACCGCCGTACCACCAGCAAGCGTAGCACAAGCTGTCCACAAAGGATAATCCGGAGAAGGGATCAAGATCTCATCCCCATCATCAAGCAGGGCAGACATAGAAAGATTGATAAGCTCACTGACACCATTCCCAGTATAAATGCTGTCGATATCAACATTTGGAAGGTGCTTAAGCTGTGCATACTGCATGATCGCCTTTCTCGCAGCGAACAATCCCTGAGAAGGAGAATATCCTTCGCAGTCAGTCAACTGATGTCTCATATCATAAATGACTTCATCCGGTGTTCTAAAACCAAATGGAGCAGGGTTTCCGATATTTAACTTTAAGATATTTGTTCCATCACGCTCCATACGATTCGCTTCATCCACAACAGGACCACGAACATCATATAAGACATTATCAAGTTTGCTTGATTTACTAAAATGACGAACAGGAGGCTTCTTATTGTCAGTCAGAGAAGAACGATCGATCTCAGGTTCAAAGAAATCTTCCTTAGAAGCATCACCAAGAAGCCATTCCTCCTCAACTTCCAATGTATCTGCAAGAAAATGAGCGATATCCGCACGAGGAAGAGTCTTTCCACTGACATACTGGCTGATATGGCTCTTTCCAACCTTTAACCCTGCCTGATCAGCAGCGTGTACTAGATCCACCTGTTTCATTTGTTTTTGCTCCATAGCAGAACGTAAATGCTCTGCAAATAGTTCTTTCTGATTCATAATACAGCTCCTTTATTAAGAAAAGTTCAATTTGTATTTAAAAAGTTCAATTTATTAAAACGATTATATCATAAAAGAAAAGAAAGTTCAATTTAAAATATACAAAAGTTCAAAAACGACAAAAATATACTTATTACAACAAAAAGTACAAGGAAACTTATTGAAATTTATGAAATCTATGATAACATATAAAGAAGATTAATGAACAAGAATAAAAAAACTATATTATGGGGATTAGAAGAATATGGGAGTATCAAAAAGACAGATGTAGAATTTCCTGATCTATATACTTGATATGGTGGGATTGACTGCAGGATATTTTGTTGCAGTTTATCTGCGATTTGGAAATCTAGAAACAGCATATGGGTTTATGAGAGCTGATACATATTTGTGATGGATCATTGCAATGGCAGTTCTGACTTTTGTTTACTTGCTGTTCCACCCAAATCGCAGTTTTTTTAAGCGTAAAATTAAAGACGAAATACGATGCGATTTTCAGACAGCAGTTCTGACTGGAGCCGGGATGTCAATGATCGCATTGCTGATGGCAGACGCATCCGAGTATTCAAGATTCATTTATATGTTTACGATCGGATTTGAGTTCTTTTATATGATCATAGCACATCGTCTGTACCGTAAGTACTGGCTGCGAAGAAGATCCAATCATTCATTTGCAAGGAAAATGATGCTGATCACAACTAGTGGTGAAGCAGAGCAAGTGATCACGAATATTATAAAAGAAAAAACATGGGATTTATGGATCACGAGTATTGTCATTATAGATAAAGATATGGTAGGAGAAAATGTCTATGGGATACCAGTCATTGGATTTACATATCGAAGTATGTTTGAATACGCAGCAAGAAATGTTGTAGATGAAGTGTTTATCTACATTCCAAAAGAATATAAATATCCAGTTGCAATGACAATTCAGAATTTTGAGGATATGGGAATCAATACAAGTCTGAATATTCCTTTATTCCAGATCAATCAGAATCTAAATAAGACATTAGAAACTGTAGGACCATATAATGTTGTATCATTTTCTGGAAGAGAAGTTTCTTTATTTATGTTACTTCTTAAGAGAACGATGGATATTCTTGGTGGACTGGTTGGACTTTTGATCACTGGAATCGCATTGATCTTTGTGGCACCAGCGGTGAAACTGGAATCTCCGGGACCATTATTGTTTTCTCAGAAGAGAGTTGGTAGAAATGGTAGAATATTTAAGATCTATAAGATCAGATCGATGTATCAGGATGCGGAGGAGCGTAAGAAGGAATTGATGGCTCAGAATGAGATGGACGGGCTGATGTTTAAGATGAAAGATGATCCTCGTATTACGAAGGTTGGGAAATTTATCAGGAAGACTAGTATTGATGAGCTTCCGCAGTTTTGGAATGTATTGAAGGGGGATATGAGTCTGGTTGGGACTAGACCACCTACAGTGGATGAATTTGAGCAGTATAGTGCTTATCATAAGAAGAGGCTTTGTAGAACACCTGGGTTGACTGGAATCTGGCAGGTTAGTGGTCGTAGTACGATTACTGATTTTGAGGAGATTGTGAAATTGGATGTTCAGTATATTGAGAATTGGTCTCTTTGGTTGGATATTAAGATATTGTTTAAGACAGTGGCGCTTGTGTTTAAGGGTGATGATGGGGCGCAGTAGAAGGGAAGTGTACGGTGAGTAGTAATTATATAAGGAAGAAACAATTAAAAATTGCGATGATCGGACATAAAGTTGTTCCATCAAGAAGAGGCGGAATTGAACTTGTACTGACTACGATGTGTCCTAAGATGGTAAAACGAGGACATCAAGTTACATGTTATAATCGTTCCGGTGATAAAGTTGAAAATGAATATGTAAATACCGTAAAAAATGGTACATATAAAGGTGTAAAATTAAAGAAAGTATTGACGATCAACAAGAAGGGGCTGGCAGCAATGACATCCTCCTTTTCTGCTGCTATCAGAGCAGCATTTGGAAGATATGATATTGTACATTTTCATGCAGAAGGACCTTGCACAGCTCTTTGGATTCCGAAATTATTCAGAAAACGTTGTATCGTAACAATCCATGGATTGGATTGGGCAAGAGATAAATGGAAATCTGGATTTGGTTCAAAATATATCAAATTTGGAGAGAAAGTGGCTGCGAAATATGCAGATGAAATCATTGTTTTGAGTAAAGGAGTTCAAGATTATTTTAAACAGACGTATGGTCGAGATACAATTCTCATCCCCAATGGAGTATCAAGACCTGAGAATGTGGAAGCTGATCTGATCACGAAGAAATTTGGTCTGCATAAAGATGATTATATTTGTGCGTTGTCACGACTTACAGAAGAGAAAGGTATTCATTATCTGATTGAAGCTTATCAGAATGTGAAGACGGATAAGAAGTTAGTGATTGCTGGAGATACTAGTGATACGGATGATTATGTGATGAAACTTAAGAAGTTGGCTGGGAATAATCCGAATATTATCTTTACTGGGTTTGTTTCTGGTAGAACATTAGAGGAACTTTATAGTAATGCTTATGTTTATGTATTGCCTTCTAAGTTGGAGGGAATGCCACTTAGTCTGCTTGAGGCTATGAGCTATGGTAACTGTGTGATCGGGTCTGATATTGCTGAGATTGCTGATGTGGTTGAGGATAAGGCGATATTGTTTAAGAAGGCTAATGTTGAGGACTTGAAGGAGAAGCTACAGATGGTTTGTGATGATGTGGAGCTTGTGGAGAAGTATAAGAGTGAAGCGTCTGGGTATATTTGTGGTAGGTATAATTGGGAAGATGTTGTGAATAGAACTGTTGAGGTTTATAGAGGAAAGAAAAGCTGCAAGGAAAAATTAGTAGAGAATAGTAGTGTGGCTTCTATTTGAGGTTGTTAAGGTGAAAGGAAAGCAAAATGATTAGAGTATTACATTCTGTAAGTAATATGGATAGAGCAGGAATTGAAACAATGCTTATGAATTATTACCGACATATGGATCATGAAAAAGTTCAATTTGATTTTTTGTGTAATAAGACTAAACCAGGAGCTTATGATGAAGAAATAAAGCAAATGGGAGGCCATATTTTTCATACCCCAGGTTTAAATCCGGCAAAGTATCCTCAATATTTAAAATATATGAAAAGACTATTTGAAAAATATCCCCAATATAAAATAGTAGAGGCACACAATGGCGCGTTGGGTGTTTATGCATTACATGCGGCGAAAAAGAATAAAATTCCTGTTAGAATATTTCATGCACATGGAGCGAGCATTACCAAGGACTGGAAATGGCCGATTAAGATTTTTTGTAGAAGTCGATTAAAATATAATATAAATCATAAGTTTACATGTGGTATAGAAGCAGCAAGATGTTATTTTGGAAATAAAGTCGTTGAAAACAAAGACTATGAATTTATCCCCAATGCAATAGAAGTTGAACGATTTTTGTATAATGAAGAAATAAGAAATAGAATTAGATCAGAATATCATCTACAAGATAAAAAAGTAATAGGGCATGTGGGTCGTTTTATGGCACAGAAAAATCATACTTTTTTAATTGATGTTTTTGTGGAATATTATAAAAATCATAAGGATACAAAACTGGTTTTATTAGGAGATGGAGAACTAATGCCTAAAATCAAGGAAAAAGTTCAAACTCTTGGAATTGAAGATGCTGTTTTATTTGTAGGAAATGTAGGAAATGCGAATGAGTGGTATCAGGCATTCGATGCTTTTGTTTTGCCATCAGTATGGGAAGGGCTGCCTGTTGTAGGAGTGGAAGCACAGGCGGCAGACTTGCCATGTGTATTTTCTGATAATATAACGAGAGAGATTGGACTAACAGATAAGGTATCTTTTGTTTCTACATCAGATAAGAGACAATGGGTTGGTTATTTAGAAAAAGCTTTAAAAGATCAGACCAGAAAAAATAATTATGAAGTGATAACTAAGAATCGATATAATATTGTTGAAGAAGCTAAAAAATTACAGGAAAGATATATTGAATTATATAGGGAGAATATATGAAAATTGGTATTTTAACACATCAGTATATAGATAATTACGGAGCGTTTTTACAGGCATATGCTTTAAGGGAAGCAATGGCAAAAGCGTTCCCAGAGGATCAGGTCGAAATTATTAATTGTATTAATGTAAAACATTTTGTGATTAATGTAGGTGGATGGTTCCGCTTTTATAAAGATCGCGAAGGAATCAAAGAATGGTTAAGAAAAATAAGAATTCCCGGTATTTTTTCAAAAGCAAGAAAAAAATATATGACATTATCTAAAGTCTGTTTTTCGGCAAAACAGATTAATAAAATGGGGTATGACTATATTATTGTTGGTAGTGACGAAGTTTGGAATTTTAAAGACGGAAAAGGTGATGCCAAAGTTAAATTTGGACATGGTCTTACATACAAAAATTTAGTTGCATACGCACCAAGTGTGGGCAAATCAAGTGCAAATGATGTGATTCCAAGTTATGTAGAAGAGGGAATCAAAAGATTTAAAGCAATATCAGCCAGAGATGATCTGACGGCAGATTTAGTAGAACATATTACAGGAAATTATCCAACAAGAGTTTTAGATCCAACATTTTTAAGCAAGTTTCCAAAAGCAAAATTAAAAGTAGCAAAGAAACCTTATATTTTATTTTACTATTGTGAACATTTGCCTAAAAAAGTTAAAAATCAAATTTTCAGCTATGCAAAAGAACATGGGTATGCAATATATGGAGCTGGAGAATGTGATAAACAATATACAGATATTACGGTAGATCTTGCACCATTTGAATGGGTTGAAATGTTTAGAAATGCAGATTTTGTATTTACAGGAACATTTCATGGAGCGGTTTTTTCAATTTTGAATGAAAGACCATTTAAAGTGTATTTGACGAATGAAAGCAGAATCAAGAAAGTTGGAGCTTTATTAAGAGAATTACATATTCCAAATCGTAAAATCGATAAGAATTTCAAATTTGATCTAGAAAAAATGAAAGATGAAATTGATTACGATGTAGTAAATAAGATTATTGATGAGAGAAAAGAAGCAAGTATTGAATATTTGCGACAAGTAATCAAAGAAAATTAGAGGAGTATAGAATGTCCAAAGATAAAATTATTTTATTTGATGACAAAAAGAATTGTTGTGCATGTGGTGCATGTATGAATATTTGTCCTAAGAATGCAATAAAAATGCAAGAAGATGAATATGGATTTTTATATCCACGGATTGATGAAAAAAAATGTGTTCAGTGTGGAGCATGTCAGAAAGTTTGTGCATATCAGAATGGACAAGTAGGTAATACTCCGATTAAATGTTATGCAGCTGTAAATAAAGACAAAGAAGAATTAATGAAATCTGCTTCTGGTGGAATTTTTGCGGCCATGGCAACAACTATTTTGAAAGATGGTGGAGTTGTATTTGGAGCTGCATTAGATTTTGAAAATGGACATGCTCATCCTCATCATATTGCAGTTAGAGAAGTGTCTCAGTTATATAGATTGCAAGGTTCTAAGTATGTGCAGTCTGCAATTGAAAATACTTATGTTGAAGCTAAAGAAGAATTAAATTTAGGGAAAAAGGTTTTATTTTCTGGAACACCTTGTCAGATTGCTGGTCTGTATAGCTATTTGAGAAAAGGGTATGAAAATTTATATACTGTAGATGTAATTTGTCATGGGGTGCCTAGTGCTAAGTTTTTTGATGATTATATTCAATATATGACTAAGAGAAATAAGGCAAAGGCAGTGATTTCTTACTCTTTTAGAGATAAGAAAAAGGGCTGGGGCATGAATAATAGAATTGACTTTGAATATGTATCAGGGAAAAAGAAAAATATGTATATACCAGCTAGATTAACTTCATATAATACGTTCTTTTTAGATGGTGATATTTATCGAGAAAATTGTTATAAGTGTCCATACGCTAAGAGAGAGAGAATAGGGGATTTTACTATTGGAGATTATTGGGGAATAGAAAAAGAGCATCCAGAACTTTTAAAGCGAGATGAATTTGATGAAAGAAAAGGAATCTCTTGTATTTTAGTTAATACAGATAAAGGACTAGCATTTTCTAAAGAAATTAAAACTAAATTTTATTTAGAAGAATCCTCTTTTGGCAAAATAAAGAAGAAAAATGGGCAGTTGAATCATTCGTCTCAAAAAACTAAAAAAAGAAAGAATATTATGATGAGATATAAAATGGAATCATACGATAAAGTTGAAGAATGGTTTCATAAGACATATAGAAAGCAAATTTTAGTACATACGATTTATAATAAGATTCCTAGAAAAGCTCGTTTATTAATGAAGAATATTATATTGCAAATTAAGAAAGGTTGATTTTATGGCAAGTAAACATATGAATTTAAAACGAGTAACTAAAAGAGTTAAAGAAGAATTTGGCTCAACAATAGAAATAGCAAAAGTTTTAAATATAAAGGATGCGGTATCAACATTTCGTGGTAAAGTTGATATTCAACTTATGGTTCATAATGGACATAAAGAATGGGGATGGATAAAGAAACATTTATTAAAAAAACATGAAGTAATGAATCGATATTTTGATAAAACTTGTCCTAAGTTGTCAGATGAAAAAATTAAAAAGTTAGAAAAAATTGAATTAGATGAAGAATATAAAGATTGTATATGGATTTGTTGGTGGCAAGGAATTGATCAAGCTCCTTACATTGTAAAAAAATGTGTTGATTCAATAAGAAAACATGCAGGGAATCATAAGGTGATAATAATAACAGATAAAAATTATAAGGATTATGTGAATTTTCCTGAATGGTTATTGGAAAAGAAAGATAAGGGGATTATCACTAAAACGCATATGTCAGATTTGTTAAGATTAAAATTGTTAGGACAATATGGTGGAATATGGTTAGATTCAACATTTTATTGTACGGATAGTTTAGAACCATATTTTGAAAGTCCGGTATGGTCAATTAAAAGACCTGATTATAGACATACATCAGTTGCATGTGGATATTTTGCAAATTATTCGTTTGGCTGTCAAAAGGAATATAGAATAGTTTTTAATATTATAGCAGAGTATTTGTTAATGTATTGGAAGACAAATGATTATATGATTGATTATTTGTTTTTAGATTATTTGATTGTACAAGCACAAAGAAAACATAGGGTGGTTAAAGAAGCTTTTGATTTGATAGAAGCTAATAATCCAAAATGTGATGAATTGCTGAAAATATTAGGAAATAAATACGAAGAAAAAGTATGGCGTCAGATGAAGAAAGAGACAGCTTTGTTTAAATTGACATGGAAAGCAAATTTTCCTGAAGAAATTTCTGGAGATAAGACTTTTTATGGAAAATTGATGGATGGAGAACTAATTTAGAAGGAAATGATATGTTAGAATATTTGAAAAGCGATTTATATCGTTACGAAGGGAAAACTAGCCTTAAATCATTTATTAAATATTATAGTAAAAATGCAGGATTTCGATTTTTGGTGGCGTTCAGATTAGTAAATGAAAAGGGGTTTTGGAAGATTATTGGTACTATTTTATGGATACTGAGAAATAAGCAATTGATTCAGATATCTCGTGAGACTAAAATAGGATATGGGTTGTACATTAGTCATGGCGGACCTGTAGTTGTTAATCCATCTACTGAAATAGGAGATAACTGTAATTTGTCACAATTTGTTACTATAGGATCTAATGAAGGAAAAGCAGCAGTGATAGGAGATAATGTTTATATTGGACCAAGTTGTTGTATTGTAGAAAATGTTATACTTGGAAATAATGTTACAATAGGAGCGGGAAGCGTAGTAACTAAAGATATTCCAGATAATGCAACGGCTGCAGGAAATTATGCGAAAGTTTTAAATTATAAGATGCATGGACAATATATTCAAAATAAGTGGGAAATAAAGTGAGGACGTTATGAAAAAAATATTGTTTGTAATTCCAACATTGAGAGATGGTGGAGCAGAAAGAAGCTTAGTTAATTTATTATGTGAATTACCAAAAGATGTTTATGAAATAGATTTACTATTATTTAAAATGCAAGGTACTTTTTTGCCACAGGTTCCAAAGAATGTTAATATATTAGAACAACCAACTATATTAAAAAAGCTTTATGGTCCAATTAGGAAGGCTGGGATTTATATGCCAGTTAAAGTAGTAGGTAATGTGTTAGCTAGGATTATTAAATCAGGAATGGGAGAGCAAAAAGCATTCGTATGGGAATACTTTTATAAAAATGTTATTGATGGATTAGATAAAGAATATGATGTTGCAATAGGGTATTTGGGTGGTGAAACAACGTACTATATTGTAGATAAAGTAAAGGCAAAGCGTAGAATACATTGGGTACATAATGATTATAGAACATCAGGAATGCCAAAAAAATATGATTTGAAATTATTTTCTAAAGTAGATGCGATTGTAACAATTTCGGATGAGTGTTTGCAAATTTTATCTGAGGAATTCCCAGAATTTCAGAATAAATGTTTTTGTGTGGCTAATATAACATCCTCAACAATAGTTAAACAACGAGCAGAGGAATTTCGACCTAAAGAATATGAGAAAGAAAATAATATAATTCTTTCAATTGGAAGATTATCAGAGCAAAAGGGGTTTGATATGGCAATAACCGCTGCGAGGATAATTAAAACTAAAGGTATAAAATTTAAATGGTTTATTATAGGAAGTGGACCATTAAATGATGAATTATCTAAGCAAATTCAAAAGGAAAATGTTGCTGATTGTATACAACTATTAGGATCGAGGGAAAATCCATATCCATATATAAAAGAATGTGATATTTTTGCACAAACATCGAGATATGAGGGAAAATCTGTAGTTTTAGATGAAGCAAAAATTTTAGGGAAACCTATTGTAGTAACAAAATATCCAACAGTATATGATCAGATACATAATGATGATGAAGGAAAAATAGTAGAGATGAATCCACAGGGAATTGCTGAAGGAATTAGCAAATTAATTATTGATAAAGATAGACGAATTCGAATGCAGAAATATTTAAAATCTAAGGAATATGGAAATCAAGAGGAAATCAAAAAATATATAGATATTATTGAAAATAGGTAGTATTAAAGGAAAGAAAAATGGTCAGAAGAATTGGAAATACAATAGAACATTATATGGTGATGTTTTTACCGTTAATTTTTAGTGTAGGTAGATTTATTCCGGGAATTGAAACAATAGCAACATTGTTTACAATGGTTATATTAATAATTGATCAATGTAGATTAAAACGTAATTTTATAAAATATATAGTTATATGTTGTTTGTTTATTACTAGTGGAATTATGGGAACTGAGTATAGTATGCATATTGATCATATTAAGCCTATGATAATTATTTTTTTAGCGTTTGATGCAACAAATGGGCGATTATATAATAGAATATTGACTCATATTAAAAAATATCAAGATATTATATTAAAGCAGTTGATAGTTGTTTTAATAATAAATTTAGTACTTATGTTTTCTAGTATAGGATATTCTTCTGCTTATGGAGAAATGTGGGGATTAAATGCATACCAAGGAATGTATTATGATCCTCATCAATGCGCATATCATATTTGCGCATTATTGGTAATTTTATTATGGATAGGTAAGATAAGATTTAAACCATATTATTATTGGATAATGATAGGATTTGAGTATTGTGTATTAATTACTGGTGCAAGAGTGCCAACTGTACTTGCATTAATATTGGGAGTAATTTTTATTATTGATCATTTTGTTAGACCTAATTCTATTAAAGATGGAATTGAAAAAATATTAAGATATTTAATACTTGTACTTTTAGCAGTGGTCGTAATTTACATTATAATGAAATATACAAATTTTGGATATAAAATATTAACTGGAATTTCGGATCAAAATTTTGATAATGGACGAGGTCATTTAAGAGAGAGAGATTTAGAACTTTTTATGAATTCAAATATAATGCATAAACTTTTTGGATATGGAACAGATGCAGTAATAGCTTATCATGGAAGTTTTGCATATTCACCTGCGATTTGGTCACATAATGATTTTTCACAAGTTATGGTTGGAATGGGAGCATTAATGCTTCTTATATATAGTTTTTATTGGTTAAAATACTTAGGAATTGCTATAAAAAAATCCTTTATGTATGTGATTGTGGTAATTACATTAATTATTGTGGCATATTTAAATGGAATGTATATACATACACGGTTTACATTTGTTATGCCATTATTATTTATGTATATGGAGAGTAGAAGAAAAAATACGGATAAAAGTGGAGTGAATTATAATGGTTGAATTAAGTGTAATAGTACCTGTATATAAAGGAAAACAATATATCAAACAAACAATAGAAAGTATAAAAAAAATACAATGTAACAAAGAAATTATTATTGTAGATGATGGATCACCAGACGATAGTTTTGAGTATTGTAAAAAAATATTTGGATTGGATAAAGAAATAAGAATAGAAAGAAAAAAAAATGGTGGTATTGTAGATGCAAGAAATTTTGGACTGAATCTGGCTAGAGGAAAATATATTATGTTTTCAGATCAAGATGATATATGTTTTCCAAAAACAGTGGAGAAAGCAGTAAAATTAGCAATTATAGAAAAAAAAGATATTGTTTTTTGGTCGACTGTATATCTTTTAGAGGATGGAAGTTTTGCAGAAAGAGATAATGTATATAGAGAAGAAAATTTAAATCAAAATGAAGTTAAAGAAAACTTGGTTAAAGATATGTTGCTTAATACAGAAAACACACTGATTTCTTATATTGGACATGTATGGTCAGCTATTTATAGTAGAGAAATTATAGTAGAAAATCATATTAGATTTAAAAAATTTGTAGATATTGAGGATGATTATCTTTTTTTATTTGATGTATTAAGAAGTTCTAAAAATGTTAAAATGATTAAAGATGTAGGATATGCATGGAGATATAATAGAAAGTCAGAAACTTACAGAATAAAATATGTTAATAACATTCTTGAGCGATATAAGAATTTTTTCTTTTATATAGAAGAGGGTATTTCTGGTTTAGAAATAGAGGAGAAAGAGAGAGAGAGGTTTAGATTATTTTCAATACAAGAAACAATTATTCGTTCAATAGAAAATGAATATACATTTTTAGCAAATTCAAAGAAAGAAAAAAGAAATATAAAAGCTTTTTTTAATGAAAATAAAGATGTGTTTCAAGTGAAAAGTGTATATAATTATGCTAAAAAAAGAAAAAGAATATATGCGTTGTTAAAATATGATTTATTTGGAATTGCAGGTATATATGTATTTTTGGATTCTCATTGGAGACGAATAAAAAATAAAATGTTATAGAAATGAGTATTAAATATGAAAGTAAAAAATAAATCTTTAGGAGTAAATGCTGTATTAAATGCATTTAAAAGTGCATTAGCCATTTTATTCCCATTAATTACATATCCATATGCTTTTAGAATATTGCATACAGAAGGAATAGGAAAAGTTAATTATGCAACATCAATTATAAGTTATTTTATATTAATTGCATCATTAGGAATTTCAACTTATGCAGTCCGAGAAGGAGCAAAATACAGAGATAAACCTAAAGTATTTAATGAATTCTGTAATCAAATATTTTCATTTAATATATTGACTACAATGATATCATATGTATTATTGTTTTTAGTTATTTTTTCTAATAAATCATTGTATTCATACAAAGATTTATTGTTGATACTAAGTTTAACTATTGCGTTTACTACTTTTAGTATAGAATGGGTCAATACAATATTTGAGGATTTTTTATTTATTACAATCAGAAGTATTGTTATCTATTTAATAACAATGATACTTTTATTTCTAATTGTAAAAAATGAGGATGATTATATACTTTATGCATTATTAACAGTTGTGAATAGTGGATGTATTTGTATTTCTAATTGGATATATTGTAGAAAATATGTACATATAAAATTTACTGTAAAAATGGAAATATCAAAACATATAAAGCCAGTATTGACCTTTTTTGCAAATGCTGTTGCAACAAGTATCTATGTTAACTCAGATACAACAATGATTGGATATTTGATTGGTGATCATTTTGTGGGATTGTATACATTAGCTGTGAAAATTTACAATGTAATAAAAACTATGCTTGCAGCAATGTATACAGTAGCAATACCACGATTGTCTTTTTTTGCAGGACAAGGAGATAAAGATAATATAAAAAAAATATATACAGCGTTGCTTTCAAATTTAACAATTATATTATTACCAGCAGGTGTAGGATTGGCAGCTATATCTAGGGAAATTATTTTGATAATGGGTGGAAAAGAATATTTAGCAGCTACATTGACATTACAGATACTGTCATTATCTTTAATTGGAGCTATATTCGGAGGAGCAATTACATATTGTTTAAATATTCCATTAGGAAGAGAAAAAATAAATGTAAAAGCAACAATGATAAGTGCGTTAATTAATATAGTATTAAATATTTTTTTGATTCCGATGTTTAAGCAGAATGGAGCAGCAATTACAACCGTAATTTCAGAATTTTTTGTTGCAGCATATTGCTTGAAAAAATTTGAAAACATAAATGAATATCTTAATATAAAAAATTGGCTAAAAAATTTGATACAAGCGTTAATAGGATGTGTAATCGTAATTGTAGTTTCGGTAGTTATTAAATCAATATTTGTAAATACACTAATTAGGATAGGTGCAATTATAATTCTGAGTGTATTTATATATACATTGGAGTTATTAATGTTGAAAAATGAAATTATTTTTTCGGTTATTAACAAAATAAATAATAAGTTGGTTTAGATAAGTAGGAAGTGGAGTATGAAAAAGAGGGAAATAATTGATCTAGGTAACATATAATTGAAAGATGTGATTAAGTAAAAGGGGATTTTACAATTCTTAAGGCCCTGAAGATATTAAGAAGTCAGTATGTAAAGTAAAATGTAATATTAAAGCTAGATTATTCAAATAATTCTAAATAAAGAAATGTATAAGATACCAAGGATACTTAAGAAAGACAAATTTAAAGATAGAACAAAACCATGGATCTAAGGGGTTCTAAGATATTAAGAAATTATAAATAAAAATGTAGGAGGGGAATGTAGTGAGACAAGAATATTTATTTACTGATTTGGACAAGTTTGAAGAAGTAGAAAAATATAAAGTAGATGAAGTAGAACAAAAAATATATAAAATAGAGGGAACAGAGTGTTTTATTGTTAAATATAGTTTAAATGGAGATAAAAAGAAAAATGCGAAAATTTTATCAAAAATAGACGAGGAAATTACAGAAAAATTTTTGCCTATTGTACTGACAAATGATAGTTCAAAATATTATAATAAAATGTTATATCCTTATATAAATGAATTTGAACGAAAATTAAGATGTTTTTTATATTTAAAAAGTGCTATAGCGGGAGAAAATGAGTATACTAAAGTTATTTATGACTTAGAATCTAAAGATTTTGGAGAAATTTATGAGCTTCTATTTACAGATCGAGGTTTTACAAAAGATGTCAAAGAGAAAATTAAAAAAATGAACTTAACTTTTTCAAAACAAGAGTTATTCGAAATTATAAAAGAAATAAAAGAAGAAACATTATGGAATAAGTTAATAGATGATAATATATTAGTAGAATTAAAAAATAATTTTCTTAAAGTTAAGCAATTGAGAAATGATGTTATGCATGCACATAATATACATACAAAAGATTTTTTTGATTCTAAAAATCTTTTTCAAAAAATAAATTTAGAACTAGATGAAGAAATAAAAAAACTTAAAGAAGAGCCTGATGAATGTATGGTAAAATCAGAATTTAATAAATATTTATTTGAAACGATAATATATAATGATGTGTATAATAATACAAATATTATTACAATAGATACAGAAAATAAATTTGATATTTTAGAAAAATATAAGCATAGTATCAAGGAAGATATTATAGATTATTTGATTGAATGTGGGGATATAAAGCATAAAGAAGAGTAATTTAAGATCCTGTAGATGTTAAGAAATCAGTCTGCAAAGTAAATTGTAATGTTAAGATTAGATTATTCAAAAAATTCCAAATAAAATACATGAATGTATAACTGTTAGGAGAAAGCATAAGAATGAAGACGATCATAGGAAAAATAATAATAGACATTCTAACATCAATCTATCAGCCATTTTGGTTTGCAATTTTACTATCAATAATGACAATGTTCTTTTATTTATATGTAAAATGTCCGGAAGGAGCAGGAAAAGGATGGAAGGTAGCAGTTTATATATGGATAAGCCATTTCAAAAAAGATAGAGAATTTCGTAAAAAATATATTTTGTTTTTTTACATTACGATGGTACTATTTAAGACATTGATCAATCGAAATATGTGGATGAATCCATTATCTGATGTGTGGGGAGTATGGGGAATATATACATATAATTCAGTGACAGGGCAACGTGTTTTAACCTCAGAATGTATCGAAAATTTTCTTCTGCTTATGCCATACATCATATTAATATTTTGGAATTTTGAAGAGAAGATATTTGGAAAGAAAGTTATATATAGGGAAATTGTACTGGAAAGTATTAAGATAGCTTTTTTTTCATCTTTGATGATTGAGTTGTTACAGCTGCTTTTGAGATTAGGAACATTTCAGATATCAGATTTATTTTTTAATACAGCAGGAGGATTAGTTGGAGGAATTGTTTATTTTCTAGTGAATGCTGTGATGGAACGGATTAGACGAGCAGGTATTTAAATTTAGAAGAAAATTAAAAAATTAGCTTATAAAGTAAAATATTCAATTGAATAAAAATACGAAAAAATTTGAAAAAGAAGAACTTTTATATTGTGAAGGGGAGAGAATACGAATGAATACAACATTAATTATCATGGCAGCCGGAATCGGCTCCAGATTTGGAGAAGGAATTAAACAGTTAGCCCAGATGGGACCAAATGGAGAGAGCATCATGGATTATTCCATTCATGATGCAAAAGAAGCAGGATTTAATAAAGTAGTCTTTATTATCCGCAAAGACATTTTCAAGGAGTTCGAAGAGATCATTGGAAACAGAATCAAAGAACAGATCGATGTTGAATATGTATTTCAGGAGCTTGATGATCTGCCAGAAGGTTTTGAAGTACCAGAAGGAAGAACAAAACCATGGGGAACAGGACAGGCAGTTTTATGCTGCAAAGATGTAGTGAAAGAACCATTTGTGATCATCAATGCAGATGATTATTATGGAAAAGAAGCATTTGTGAAACTGCATGATTTCTTAGTATCAGGAGAAGAACTTGGAAGAGAATTTACCATGGGAATGGGCGGATTTATTTTAAAGAACACATTAAGTGACAATGGAACAGTAACCAGAGGAGTCAGTGTTGTCGATGAGAATGGTTTATTAAGTCAGGTACATGAGACAACAGGAATCGAAATGGGAGAAGACGGACAGATCAAATGCGACAGCGAAGAAGTACAGGAATGGATCAGTCCAGAAGATAAAGTATCTATGAACATGTGGGCAGGATATCCTGAATTTTTGGAGTTCTTAGCAGAGGATTTCAAAGATTTCCTTGCGAATGTGGAAGAAGGAGATTTAAAGAGGGAATATCTGTTACCGAACATCGTGGACAAGCTATTGAAAGAAGAAAGAGCAAACGTGAAGGTGTTGGAGACACAGGATCGTTGGTTTGGAGTTACATATAAGGAAGATAAAGAGACTGTGCAGGAGGCTTTTAGGGAGTTGATCGCTGATGGGGTTTATGCGGAGAAGCTTTGGGAGTAGATGAATAGGTGGTAGCATTAATAAAAGTTCCATAATGCCTAAGAATAGAAATATTGGTAATCAATATGAAAAAAATATTATATGGATGAGGGCTTTTATGGAAATTTTAGAATATGATATTTTTATAGTTGATTTGATATGAAAAAAAATATATTATAATTATAATACGATTAATTGTCCAATATGAGGAGATGGAACGATGAATAGATTGCGGTCTGAAATTAAACATAATTTTTTGAAACAAATCATATTTAGATTAGACTATGAAGGAATTATGGATTCTGACATTGAGAAATGTATTGTATCTCTGCGTGAAACATTTCTTCATGCAGGTTTTAAAAAAATGGAAAATAGAACAGAGAATCAGTTTGATGTACAGATAAAAATGGACTTAAATATTTCAGATGATAATGCATTTTTTATAAATAATAATAACAAAAGTATAGTGTATAGTTTTTATTCTGAAAAAAAAGAGATTTTAGAAATAAGTAAGAATTTTTTTACACTTACAGTTGATATTGACGAAGAACATGGATATGAAAGATTTGATAAATATATAAATTTATTAGCGGAAAGTATTAAAAATATTAAAGATATATCACCTTATTTTCAAGTGCAGAGAATAGGATTAAGAAAAATAAATATTTGCCTTTTACAAGATTTGAATAAAGTTCCCAATTATTTTACAAATGCAGCTTTTAATATAAAAGAGGTAGTTGATCAGTTTGAAGAGTGTGACTGTTTAGCATCTAATATGGTGACAGTTTTTACTAAAGATAAATATCAAGTGAATTATGTTAGAAATATCCAACAAGGTATTGTGAAAGAAGATGATGGACGTGAAACAACTACGTATCAAATAGCTTTGGATGTGGATGTTTTTAAAGAAGGAAATAGAGAGATATTACCATTACTTATTAATGTGGAAAATATAAAGAGTATATTAGAAACACAAAATACTATAGAATTTAAAATTTTTATTAAATCTTTGAGTGGTGAATTTATTACAGCGTTAAAACAGGATGTGTTTAATGATAGTGCAATAAAAGGAGTGATTTAAGATGTTAAATTTTGTATCAAATAGCAAAAATCCTTATGCAAAACAATCACAAAAGGAGAAAACGGATTGTTTAAATGGAAAATTTATTCCAAAAGCAAAGGTTGGAACTATTCATTTATTTACAAATAATACTGCTAATATAAAAAGGAGAAAAATTACATTTAAAAATGTATAACATGTATTTTTCAAAGAATAATACTCCATATAAAAATATAGTTTATTTTGAAAAAAGCTTAATTATTGAAACATATTTAATAGGTTATAAAACTGAGGGAGAAGCTATTTTATTTTTTATTCGCACAGATGGGAAAATTAGTTTTTCGGGGTTAGTAGATTGCTTTTATTTAGCTGAAGTTGATAAGATAAAAGAGATTTTAGATAAAAATAATGTTGAAAAGTTGGACTTTATTTGTTGGACACATCCTGATTTTGATCATTCAAAAGGGTTGAAGAATGTTATCGATGAATATACGTCACAAAAAACTATGATATGGATACCAGAAGGTATAGATACAAAAGAGATAAATTGTAGTGAAGAAGTAAAAAAACTTTTTGAATGTTTAAAAGAATGTACAACTAATATTCATGCTGAATATAATGTGTATTCGGTATCAGATAAAAAAGACATGATGTATTATAATTCGTTTTGCTTTCAAAAGGATGTGGCGAGATATCCATTAGAAATAACATCATATACACCTAATTCTAATATCATTCGTAAACAAAATTATATGGAACGATTTATAAAAAATGATCGGTCTATATTTTTTGTTTTAGCATTAGGGGATGTAAGAATTTTTTTGACAGGAGACGTTGAAGATGGCACGTTAGAAAAAATACCAAGTAATTATTTTTATGATAATGTACATATTATTAAAATTCCACATCATGGGTCTGATAGTTCAGTTAAGATGTTAGATTTGGGATGGGATGAATGTGATGTCGCTTTTTCTACAGTTTACAGAAAAGGAAATAATGATTTACCTATATTGGATGTTATGGAACAATATAATAAAAGGGTAAAGCATTTGATGTGTACTGGGAAAAAAGTTCAAAACCAAGAAAGTGAAAAATATGGAATAATAAAAATTGAAACAGATGTTGTGAATAACAAATATTCTATACAAAAGGAAGGTAATGCAGAATATTGGGAGTCAGCTTCAGATTTGGAGAAGGAATCAAACAGTTAGCTCAGATAGAACCAAATGGAGAAGTCATCATGGAACTATTCCATTCATGATAACAAAGAAGCAGGATTTAATAAAGTAGTCTTTATTATCAACAAGCACATTTTCAAGGAGTTCAAAGGAATTATCAGAAACGGAATCAAAGAATAGATTGACATTTAATGTTAGAGAAATCTTAGGTGATAACTTTTGAGAAAAAATGGATGTAATAAACATATATTTAGATTTTGAAAGGATTTGACAATGGGGAAAGCAGAAAAGCTAAAAGAAGCTTCACAGTGGTATGATGAAAATAAAGAGTTATATGAAAGATGTGCTAGAAATAAGACTGAGATAATAACTAAAATTTTACAAAGTAAAGGTATTCCATATCATAGTATTACATATAGAGTAAAAGATAAAAAAAGCTATTGTGATAAGTGTGAAAAAGATAAATATGTAGATCCACTAAATGAAATTATGGATTTATCAGGAATTAGAATTATTGCGTATACTAATAATGATGTACATAAAATATGTGAAATAATAAGAGAAGAATTTATAATAGATGAAGAAAATTCAATGGATAAATATGACATTATGAAAGAAAATCAGGTGGGATATTTGTCGGTTCATTTCATAGCAAAATTAAAAGAAGATAGAACAAATTTAATTGAGTATCAAGAATACGCAGAAATAAAAAGTGAAATTCAAGTCAGAACATTGTTGCAGCATGCATGGGCAGAAATTGAGCATGATAGAAATTATAAATTCTTTGGAGTACTGCCTAAAAATATTAGTCGTAAATTTTATTTATTAGCAGGAGTTTTAGAATTAGTGGATAATGAATTTGACTCGTTGTCTAATGAAATTGATTCTTATGTAAAGGAAACGAAGTTGGATGTTACTAGAGGAAAATTTGACATAGCAATAACTTCGAATTCTGTAGAGCAATATATGATCGAAAAATATGGAAATAATAAGAATCTTAAACCATGTGCAAATGGGCAAATCGTAGATAATGAAATAATAGAAGAATTGATAAATTTTGGATTTAATACAATAAAAGATTTGGATGAAAATTTAAAAGATGAATATATAATGTCTGATGATACATATATAGGATTTTTAAGAAATGTTATGATTTGCAAAGATGCAGAGAAGTATTTCAAGAATAGTTATAAAAAACAGTGGAGTGTGGTTTCAAGAAATGATGTAATATTTTGGGAAAGTTTAGGAGCAAAAAATGTACGCGAATATATAGAAAGATGTGATATTAGAATTGAGCCAGAAGAAGATATTTTAGAGCTTTTATATGAAAATGGAGACTGGGAATAACTTAATATTCAGTAGATGTTAAGGAATTAAAGTAAACTGTTGTATTGAATGAAGAATGGAAAATTAAGTTCACTTTTGTGATAAAAGGACTTTTATATTATGAAGGGGAGAAAACGCAAATGAATACAACACTAATTATCATGGCAGCTGGAATTGGCTCCAGATTTGGAGAAGGAATCAAACAGTTAGCTCAGATGGGACCAAATGGAGAGATCATCATGGATTATTCCATTCATGATGCAAAAGAAGCAGGATTTAATAAAGTAGTCTTTATTATCCGCAAAGACATTTTCAAGGAGTTCGAAGAGATCATTGGAAACAGAATCAAAGAACAGATCGATGTTGAATATGTATTTCAGGAGCTTGATGATCTGCCAGAAGGTTTTGAAGTACCAGAAGGAAGAACAAAACCATGGGGAACAGGACAGGCAGTTTTATGCTGCAAAGATGTAGTGAAAGAACCATTTGTGATCATCAATGCAGATGATTATTATGGAAAAGAAGCATTTGTGAAACTGCATGATTTCTTAGTATCAGGAGAAGAACTTGGAAGAGAATTTACCATGGGAATGGGCGGATTTATTTTAAAGAACACATTAAGTGACAATGGAACAGTAACCAGAGGAGTCAGTGTTGTCGATGAGAATGGTTTATTAAGTCAGGTACATGAGACAACAGGAATCGAAATGGGAGAAGACGGACAGATCAAATGCGACAGCGAAGAAGTACAGGAATGGATCAGTCCAGAAGATAAAGTATCTATGAACATGTGGGCAGGATATCCTGAATTTTTGGAGTTCTTAGCAGAGGATTTCAAAGATTTCCTTGCGAATGTGGAAGAAGGAGATTTAAAGAGGGAATATCTGTTACCGAACATCGTGGACAAGCTATTGAAAGAAGAAAGAGCAAACGTGAAGGTGTTGGAGACACAGGATCGTTGGTTTGGAGTTACATATAAGGAAGATAAAGAGACTGTGCAGGACGCTTTTGCGGGATTGATTCGAGATGGGGTTTATGCGGCGAAGCTTTGGGAGTAGAGTTGGAATATAGCCAATGTAATTTGATTTGGAGGAATCGAGTTGTGTTGGCTATTTGTAAAAATGAGGATATACAGAGAGAGGAATATATGATAACGAAGATTTATACAATTTTAAAACATAATCTTGGCACAGTTTGTACAAGTATTATGTTTATATGTGTAATTGTACTTTCCTTAATTGCGGTATTTTGGAGTATAGAGAAGAGTAGGAATAAAAAGAAGAATTATGTTGAAAGTGAATTTTCAAAATTACATCCTAGATTAAATATGATTTTAGGTTGTGATTTAGTAACAATTTTTATAGTTGTAATATATATAGGATTGAAATATATTTTTAGTAAAATTATAGAAGCTATAGAATGGCTTAATAATGTGGTATCTAGTTTAGATGCAGTAGTTATTGTAGCCCTTATAACTGGAACTGTGTCAATTACAGGAGTAATTATTAGTTCAATAGTGGCAAAAATTATAGATTATAGAAAAAATCGACAAGATTATTTAGCAAGAAAACGAGAGGAACCGTATGGTGAATTTGTAGAAATGATTTATCAAATTCAAAAGAATTCTAAAGGTGAAAATAAATATTCAGAAGAAATGATGGAAAAAGATTTATCAAAATTTTCTAAAAAATTAACACTGTGGGGATCATCTAAGGTTGTAAATTTATGGGTAGAATTTAGAGAAAATGGACAAAATGAAAATAGGGAAAATTTATTTTTACTAGAAGATTTAATGAATGAAATGCGAAAAGACTTAGGAATGAAAAAGGTAAAAAAAGGGAATTTACTTGCATTTTTTATTAATGATATAAAAGACTATATAGAACAGTAAAGTGTGAAAAATATATCGAATTAATTGTTGTATATAATGGATGAAAAAATGGAAAAAGTTATTGAAGAGATGGAGGCAATCATAGAATGACCAAAAGATTTACACAGCCAAAGCAAATGATCTGAAACCATATGAATATTTTGAACATTTGCTGACAGAGATTTCAAAACATATAGAAGATACCGATCGTTCATTTTTAGATGACTTACTTCCATGGTCAGAAAAGTTACCAAAAGAGATCAAAAAGACAAACAAGAGGTCATGAAAAAATGATCTTTTGTTTGTCTAGGTACGTGCTATTGTGCGTTTACTTTAAAAGCAGGAGGATATACGATTGCAGTTTTAGGCAATGGTCTTGACATCTGCTATCCAAGTGAACATAGAATTTTGATGGAAAATATAGCAAAACAAGGTCTTTTGATTTCCGAATACGAACCAGGAATTAAACCTCAGTACGGAGAAAAATTTGCATTATAACGAATAATCGTAAGAGTTCGGTATAGTCATTATCATAATCCTATATTCTTACTACAAAAATTGGTACTACAAATTGCACAAAATCCTTCTGTGATCAATAATAGTTCTTGAGAAGATTGCTGGTTATCTCAAGAAAGTCATATATATAGTATCGTCATTTCCTAGAAAATATCATAATAGATTGAATGAGTAGAAATAATTTGATAAAATATACATAGAAAATACATAATACAGAATACAAAAAAATAAAAAAGGAGAATATGATGATTCATTTTTTAGGAACAGTCGCAATGATCTTAGTATTAAGCTTAATGATTACAGGACTTTTAAAATTAAATTACAAAGATTTATGGGTATCAGAAGATAAAAAAGTTGCTGAACCAGAAGTAAGAACATTAAGAAGTTGTTAGTTAAACCAAGAGGATGTCGAAAGAAATGGCATCCTCTTTTACATTTCGCACCATATAAATAACCACTCACACCATATTCGTTTATTCTTTAAAGAAATATGATAGCGTAAATTATGAATAGGGAAAAGAAAGCAAAAGAGAGGAGGCAGACAAGTTGTTACAAAAAATAAAATATCTTTCATTTTTTATAAAAGGGGATATGATGGAGCCATTAAGATATCTGATTGTCGCATGCAGTATCGGAATGGTATTTTTGATGCTGTTAAAGATGTTTGACATGATCTTTCCACAAGGGAAACATTTTCATAGAAAGAAATATGTCTGGACACTGATCCTGATCTATGCGATCGTATTTATTAATGTAGGATTTTTCTCAAGAGAACCAGGAACAAGAACGGATGTAAGTTTAAAATTATTTGAAACATGGGGGAATTCAATGATCGCTCATGCGTATTTTGTGGAAAATATCATCATGTTTATCCCATATGGTATATTACTTCCAATTGCATTTAAGAGGATTCGAAAAATCTGGATGTGTGTAGGAAGTGCATGCATGATCAGTTGTATGCTTGAAGTAATGCAACATATGACTGGCAGAGGATATGCACAGATCGATGATGTGATGACGAATACCATAGGAGCCGCAGTTGGATATGTGGTGTGGAAGATTTTTGACAAATTGCGTCTGGTTTTTTTTAAGAAACCATGATATACTAACTAAGTTACTGAGGCGTTTTCCGAGACTGCTGAAAAGCTTATTACAGCTAATAAGTGAATAAAATCACGAAGATTAGCAGGTTAGTAGTCGGTTTTTCAGTTGTTTCGGCGCCTTAAGACAAAAGAATATAAAGGAGACGAACTATGACAAAACAGTTTAGCATGGAACTTGCAGGACGTACACTGATGGTTGAAGTCGGACGTGTTGCAGCACAGGCAAATGGTGCAGCATTTATGCACTATGGCGATACTGTTGTATTATCTACAGCAACAGCATCTGAAAAACCTAGAGATGGAATTGATTTCTTTCCATTAAGTGTAGAATACGAAGAGAAATTATACGCAGTAGGTAAGATCCCAGGTGGATACTTAAAGAGAGAAGGAAAACCTTCTGAGAATGCAATTCTTACAGACCGTGTGATCGACCGTCCAATGAGACCACTGTTCCCTAAAGATTACAGAAATGACGTTGCATTAAACAATTTAGTTATGTCTGTAGACCCAGACTGCAGCCCAGAGCTTACAGCTATGCTTGGTTCTGCGATCGCAACAGCAATCTCTGACATTCCATTTGACGGACCTACAGCATCTACAATGGTAGGACTGATCGATGGAGAATTCGTGATCAACCCAACTTCTGCACAGAAAGAAGTTTCTGATCTTGCATTAACAGTTGCATCTACAAGAGAGAAAGTTATCATGATCGAAGCTGGTGCGAATGAAGTGCCTGAAGATGTGATGTTAGAAGCAATCTTCAAAGCTCACGAAGTAAACCAGGAGATCATCAAATTCATCGACACAATCGTTGCTGAATGTGGAAAAGAAAAACATGACTACGAACATCATATCGTAGATCCAGAGATGTATGATGATATGGTAGCTTTCATTACACCAGAAGCAATGGAAGAAGCTGTATTTACAGATGATAAACAGACAAGAGAAGCAAATATTCGTGCAATCGAAGAGAAATTAGAAGAAAGATATGCTGAGAATGAAGAATGGTTAGCACAGATCGGTGAAGCTGTTTACGCATTCCAGAAGAAGACTGTTCGTAAGATGATCTTAAAAGATCACAAACGTCCAGATGGTCGTGAGATCAAACAGATCCGTCCACTTCATGCAGAAGTTGACTGCTTACCAAGAGTTCATGGATCTGCATTATTCCAGAGAGGACAGACTCAGGTTATGACAGTAACAACACTTGGATCATTATCTGAAGCACAGCGTCTTGACGGAATCGATGTAACAGAAACTACAAAACGTTATATGCATCACTATAACTTCCCTTCTTATTCTGTAGGAGAAACAAGACCAAGCAGAGGACCAGGACGTCGTGAGATCGGACATGGTGCATTAGCAGAGCGTGCGTTAGTTCCAGTATTACCAAGTGAAGAAGAATTCCCATATGCGATCCGTACAGTATCTGAGATCATGGAATCTAATGGATCTACATCTCAGGGAAGTATCTGTGCATCATCTCTGTCATTAATGTCAGCAGGTGTTCCGATCAAAGCTCCAGTAGCAGGTATTTCTGTAGGACTTGTCACAGGAGAAGGAGATGACGATTACATCATCTTAACAGATATTCAGGGATTAGAAGACTTCTTCGGAGATATGGACTTTAAAGTAGCTGGTACAGACAAAGGTATCACAGCGATCCAGATGGATATTAAGATTCATGGATTAACAGAACAGATCATCCGTGAAGCGATCGCAAGAACAAAAGAAGCAAGAACACATATCCTTCACGATGTAATGAACCCAGTGATCCCAGCTGCAAGAGACCACGTTGGAGAATATGCTCCAAAGATTTCCCAGTACAAGATCGATCCTGAAAAGATTTCAGAAGTTATTGGTAAACAGGGTAAAACAATCAATGGAATCATTGATGAAACTGGTGTTAAGATTGATATTGACGAAAGTGGACGTATCGATATCTTAAGTGAAGATCAGGCAATGATCGACAAAGCGATCAGCATCATCAAATCTATCGTAGAACCATTAAATGTTGGAGATATCTACGAAGGTGAAGTTGTAAGAATCATGAACTTCGGTGCATTTGTACAGCTTTCTCCAAACAAAGATGGAATGATCCATATTTCTAAACTTTCTAACGAAAGAGTAGAGAAAGTAGAAGATGTCGTTAATATCGGAGACAAAGTAGCTGTCAAGGTATTAGAGATCGACAAGATGGGAAGAATCAATCTGAAATTAGAAGAGAAGATTGAAGACTAATTAAGAATCATCAAACAGCTTTTTGTATGCGAAAGTGTATGAAAAGCTGTTTTTCTATATGGAGATAACGTTTCTATACAAGAAACAACAAAGGAGATATACAAGTTTGAAACATATTATATTAGCATCTGCATCACCAAGAAGAAAAGAAATCTTAGAACTTGCAGATTTAGACTTTGATATTATGCCGAGTGATGCCGAGGAGATTACGACAAAAATAGAACCACATGAAGTGGTTATGGAATTGGCATCTATTAAAGCAAGAGATATTTATGAACGATCAGATAAACAGAGTATGGTCATTGGGGCTGATACAGTTGTAGCTTATCATGGACAGGTTCTTGGAAAGCCGGCAGATGAAGCCGATGCTAAAAGAACATTAATGATGTTAAGCGGACAGACACATGAAGTGTATACAGGTGTTTGTCTGATCGAAGATGGGGAAGCAAAAACATTTTATGAAGAAACAAAGGTAACATTTTATGAGATCAGTGAAGATGAGATAGAGCGTTACATTGAGACGGGAGAGCCAATGGATAAAGCTGGATCATATGGGATTCAGGGAAAAGCAGCGGTATTCATCAAAGGGATTGAAGGAGATTACTACAATGTTGTAGGATTTCCGATTGCAAGATTTCTGCAGGAAATTAGAAAATAGTCATGTATTTTTTGAAAATATAAGGCAAAAACCTTTGACGATACCTATAGACCTCTGTTATGATGTGAGGTAAAGGCAAAAAGCAGATAGACCGAAAAGTACGGTATTTATAAATGTTATTATGTATAAGTAGAAAGGGATTAGAAAAATGAGCAGGATTGCGATCGTAACAGATAGTAACAGCGGAATTACCCAGAAAGAAGGGAAAGAACTTGGAATCTCAGTGATTCCAATGCCATTTTATATTAATGATGAATTATATTTTGAAGATATCACATTAACACAGGAAGAATTTTATCAGAAGTTAGATGAGGATGCAGATATCAAGACATCTCAGCCAGCACCAGGAGATGTGTTGGATCTGTGGGAAAAATTATTAGAAGATCATGATGAGATCGTACACATTGCGATGTCCAGCGGATTAAGCAGTTCCTGTGCAACAGCAGCGATGTTAGCCGATGATTATGATGGAAAAGTACAGGTTGTGGATAATCAGAGAATTTCTGTAACACAAAGACAGTCTGTAGCAGATGCCATGAAATTGGCAGAAGAAGGAAAATCTGCAAAAGAGATCAAAGATATCTTAGAAGCAGATAAATTAGATTCAGGAATCTTCATTATGGTAGATACATTAAAATATCTTAAGAAGGGTGGACGTGTTACATCAGCTGGAGCAGCGATCGGTACAGTCCTTGGAATCAAGCCAGTACTGCAGATTCATGGTGAGAAGTTAGATGCATTTGCCAAGACAAGAGGTGTCAAACAGGCAAAGAAAAAGATGATCGCGGCAGTAAGAAAAGAATTAGAAGAACGTTTTCCAGATGGAGATTTTGCAAAACATGCTTATCTTCAGTCTGCATATACGAAAGATAAAGAAGCAGCGCTTAAGTGGAAAGAAGAATTGATGGCAGAATTCCCAGAAATGGAATTTCATCAGGATCCACTATCTTTAAGTGTTGCATGCCATATCGGTGCAGGAGCACTGGCAGTTGCATGGACACATAAGATGGAAGATTGATTAATTTAATATAGTAAAATAAAACTTTTTTTATATGTCATAATAGAATTTTAGATGAAATCCCTGTGTAATCATAGCACAGGGATTTCTTTTGTGTTACAATACAGTCAATTTTGGTAGACTAGATGGCAGGAGGTAATTCCTATGGAGATGAAAAAGGTTTTGAAATACGCAATGGAGATCGGAGAATGGATGCTAAAATCTGGTGCGGGTGTTTCAAGAGTGGAAGATACCATTTCAAGAATCTGTAAAGCATACGGGGCAAAAGAAGCTAATGTATTTTCTATCACATCGAGTATCGTAACGACGATCGAAGATGAAGAAGGAGAAATCATAACACAGACAAAACGTATCAGATATTATAAAACAGATTTTAAAAAATTAGATGAATTAAATCAGCTGTCAAGATATATGTGTAAATATCTTCCGGAAGAAGAGGAAGTTAGAGAAAGAGTTCTGAAAATAAAAAATGGAAATATGATCACATTTTTGGAAGAAGTGATCGTATCAGCCGTGATCGCAGCAGCCTGGACTTCATTTTATGGAGGGGGAATCACAGAAGATGTTATAGCGACACTAAGTGGAGCTTTAGTAACGATATTAGCCAGATACTTAAAGATACTTGCACCAAATGAAATGGTCCTAAATTTTTTATTATCATTTTTTGTAGCATCATTAGCATATGTTTGTGCAAGCGTTGGAATAACACAGGATTATGGAAAGATCATTATCGGTAATATCATGCTGCTTGTTCCGGGAGTGGCATTTGTCAATGCACTTAGAGATATGATCGGTGGGGATATGATGTCTGGAATTTTGCGTGTGTGTGAATCCGTGTTGTTAGCAGTCTTTCTTGCGGCAGGTTCTTTTATGGCACTGATATTTTGGGGAGGTGTGTTATAAATGAAAACCGAGATCATTCAGGTACTTGCAAGTTTTGTCGGAAGTTTTGGATTTGCAGTGCTTTATAATCTTCGAGGAAGAAAACTTTGTATGGCTGGAATTTCAGGAATGGTATCCTGGATCGCATATTTAGTTGCATGGAATGAGATGCCAAGTGTATTTGCAGCGAATTTAGCAGCTGCGGCAGTCGCAACGGTTTATGCAGAGACGATGGCCAGAATTTTAAAGACACCAGTTACGGTATTCTTGATCACCGGGATCATTCCGCTTGTTCCAGGAGGAAATTTATATTACACAATGAATTATGTTCTTGCCAAGCAATGGCATTTATCTTCTTTATATGGACAAAAGACAATCTTGATCGCAATCGCAGTTGCTGCGGGGATCATGATAGCATCATCGATTTATGGGATTTGTGCATTGGTGTGGAAGTATTGTAAGCAAGAAGTGAAATAGGAATGAATGCAAAGAAACAGGCATAAAATAAGACCATACCAATAGAAAGTGAAAGGATCTTATGGAACAAGATGAGAAATTTGATAACCAGTTCAATCTGGCACTGGATCTTACGAAAGAAGAACGGGAAAGGTCAGAAGATTTAAATGCTGGATATGATCAGACATTTGATCGATGGGAGATTATCTTTCGTTATGCAGGTGATCTAAAGACATTAAAAAAATCATCAACAACCAATATTGAACCATTGAGCATGGGATATGCGATCGCATATATCAAAGAAAATGATTTAGAAGCATTTTCAAGAAATGAACAAGTGATCTTCATAGAAAAACCAAAAAATTTATTATTAAACCGACAGGTATCAATTTCAGCTTCCTGTATGTTGTCGGTAAAGAATACACCTCTTTCATTGACTGGAAGGGGTGTTTTTGTTGCAGTGATCGATACAGGAATCGATATATTTCATTCGGATTTTATCAATGAAAATGGAGATACGAAAATTTATGAGTTATGGGATCAGACGATTTCGGGAATCCCACCACGGCCATTTATAAATGGAACTTTGTATACAAGAAAAGAAATCAATGCAGCAATTCATTCAGAAAATGGACGGCAAATGTTTCAAAGTCGTGATGATCTTGGTCATGGAACGCATGTAGCATCCATCTGTGCAGGAAGAAATGGTGTGGCACCAGAGGCAGAACTGATCGTTGTGAAATTAGGAGATATAAGCAAACAAGGATTTCCAAGGACGACACAGTTGATGACAGCACTGCAGTATGTGATCGATACAGCGATAAGGGAAAACAGACCAGTGGCAGTGAATATCAGTTATGGGCATAATTACGGGGATCACAGAGGAAATTCGTTGTTGGAGACATTTGTTTCACAGATCGCAGGGCAGTGGAAAAGCTCTATTTGCATAGGAACTGGGAATGAGGGAAATAGTGGGCGTCATAAACAAGGAAAGATCACGACAAAAACGGAGCTGATTTTATTTGATGTGGCACCATTTGAGCAGAACTTGAATCTACAGATCTGGAAAGATTTTGTGGATGAATTCAAGATCAGACTTGAGTCTCCATCGGGAATCACATATACGATCGTGGACCAGCAAGGAAAATCGCAATACACATATAAGGATACAACGGTTTACGTGTACAATGGGTACTCAACACCATATAATGTTAGGCAGGAACTATATTTTAGTTTTATACCGATGGAAGGAAATTATATAGAAAGCGGTCAGTGGAAGATAGAAATTTCACCAGTGAATATAAAAAATGGTGAATATCAGATGTGGCTTCCGGTATCTGCAGGAAGCAATCCAGAAACCAGATTTTTAGAACCAGATAAAGTATTTACTTTAACAATTCCTTCAACTGCAAGAAATGTGATTTCCGTAGGTGCTTATGATGTCAGATATCAGGCTTATGCAGATTTTTCAGGAAGAGGAGATCAGAAATTTTGTGTAGATAAGCCGGATCTTGTAGCACCAGGTGTTGGAATTTTGGCAGCAGCAGTTGGAGGAGGCGAGAGTGTAAGATCAGGAACATCGATGGCAACACCATTTGTTACAGGATCAGCAGCTCTTTTGATGGAATGGGGAATTGTAAGAGAAAACGATCCATATCTTTATGGAGAACGAATGAAGGGGTATCTTCATAGGGGAGCGAGACGATTACAGGGATATGATAGATATCCGAATGATGAAATTGGATATGGACGGTTATGTGTGTCTGAAAGTTTGTATCAATAACGATATTTTATGAAAAAATACAACTAATATCCGCAATTTTTGTATCATATTTCCAGTTTATATGCTAAAATATAATAATATACTGGGAATACGAAAGGGGAAGAGACAATCATGAAAACAGAAAGATTTGACAAGAAACTGTTCAAACAGGAAGTCATCAATAATCTTAAGACTCAGTTCAGAGTAGAACTTGATAATGCCACCCAGCAGCAGATTTATCAGGCAGTCGCTTATGCTCTGAAAGAGTGGATCATTGAAGACTGGATGGATACTCAGAAGACTTATGAAGAAAAAGACCCGAAGATTTTATATTATATGTCCATGGAATTCCTGATGGGAAGAGCACTTGGAAACAACCTCATTAATATGAGTATGTATGGAGAAGTGAAAGAAGCATTAGAAGAATTAGGTGTAGACCTTAACATGGTAGAAGACCAGGAACCAGATCCAGCCCTTGGTAATGGTGGACTTGGACGTTTAGCAGCATGTTTCTTAGATTCACTTGCAACACTTGGATATGCAGCATATGGATGCGGAATCCGTTATCAGTATGGAATGTTCAAGCAGAAGATCAAAGACGGATATCAGATAGAAGTACCAGATGAATGGTTAAAGAATGGAAATCCATTTGAATTAAAACGTCCTGAATATGCGAAGGAAGTACGTTTTGGAGGAAATATCCGTACAGAATATGATGAAGCATCTGGAAGAATAAACTTCATTCAGGAGAATTATCAGTCTGTTATGGCTGTACCATATGACTATCCAGTTGTAGGATATGGAAATCACATTGTTAACACATTAAGAATCTGGGATGCAGAACCAATTACTGACTTCCAGTTAGATTCATTTGACAAAGGTGAATATGACAAAGCCGTAGAACAGAAGAACCTTGCAAAGAATATCGTAGAAGTATTATATCCAAACGATAACCACTATGAAGGTAAAGAACTTCGTTTAAAACAGCAGTATTTCTTCGTATCTGCAAGCTTACAGGCAGCAGTAGCCAAATATAAGAAGAATCATGACGACATCACAAAACTTTATGAGAAGATGACAATCCAGATGAACGACACTCATCCAACAGTATCTGTAGCAGAACTGATGAGAATCTTAATGGATGAAGAAGGTCTTGGATGGGATGAAGCATGGGAAGTTACAACAAAGACTTGTGCATATACAAACCATACGATCATGGCAGAAGCATTAGAGAAATGGCCAATCGATCTGTTCTCAAGATTACTTCCTAGAGTTTACCAGATCGTAGAAGAGATCGACCGCCGTTTTGTGAACAAGATTCGTGAGATGTATCCAGGTAACGAAGAGAAAGTCAGAAAGATGGCAATTCTCTGGGATGGTCAGGTACGCATGGCACACATGGCGATCGCAGCAGGATACTCTGTAAATGGTGTAGCTAAACTTCATACAGAAATCTTAAAGAATCAGGAATTAAAAGATTTCTATCAGATGATGCCTGAGAAGTTTAACAATAAGACAAACGGAATCACACAGAGACGTTTCTTAATGCATGGTAATCCATTACTTTCTGACTGGGTAACTAAAAAACTTGGAACAGATACATGGGCAACAGACCTTTCTTTAATGTCAGGACTTAAGAAATATGTAGATGATCCAAAATCACAGAAAGAATTTATGGAGATCAAACTGCAGAATAAAAAACGTCTGGCAAAATATATCAAAGAACATAATGGAATCGATGTTGATCCTACATCTATCTTTGATGTGCAGGTAAAACGTCTTCATGAATATAAACGTCAGCTGATGAACATCTTACATGTAATGTATCTGTACAATCAGTTAAAGAAGAATCCAAATATGAACTTCTATCCAACAACATTTATCTTTGGTGCGAAGGCAGCAGCTGGATATCGTCGTGCAAAACAGACGATAAAACTGATCAACTCTGTAGCTGATAAGGTAAACAATGATGCATCGATCAAAGGTAAATTAAAAGTAGTATTTATCGAAGATTATCGTGTATCTAATGCGGAATTGATTTTTGCGGCAGCAGATGTCAGCGAACAGATTTCTACAGCATCCAAAGAAGCATCAGGAACAGGTAATATGAAGTTTATGTTAAATGGTGCACCAACACTTGGAACAATGGATGGAGCGAACGTTGAGATCATTGATGAAATCGGAGAAGAGAATGCATTTATTTTCGGTTTAAGTTCTGAAGAAGTTATCAACTACGAGAACAATGGTGGATATCATCCATATGAGATCTATGAGAATGACAAAGATATTCATGAAGTATTAGATCAGTTAGTTGATGGAACATATGCAGATGGTGACCATGAACTTTACAAAGACTTATATCAGAGTCTGTTATTTGGTGATACAGGAAGTCAGGCAGATATGTACTTTATCTTAAAAGACTTCCGTTCATATGCAGAAGCTCATGAGAAAGTGGCAAAAGCATATCAGGATACAAAGAAATGGGCGAAGATGGCAATGACAAATACTGCAGGATGTGGTAAATTCTCATCTGACCGTACAATTCAGGAATATGTTGATGATATCTGGCACTTAGATAAAATTAGATAAGTAGTGGAAATTGTGATATAATAGGAGAAGTCTCTTTTGGAGGCTTCTCTTTTTGTGGGGAAAATACTTCAAAGAAATGATAACAAGTGACATAAAGATGAAGATAAGGGGAAGAATGTGAAGGAAGGAATAAAAAAGATTACAGCATGTCTGATGATCATACTAATGACTATAACATTAACACCGATATACAAAGTTACTCATAAAGTATCGGCTGCACAGAATTTTAAAATTCATTTTATTGATGTTGGCTGCGCAGATGGAGCATTGCTTCAGTATGGGGAAGGAAGCAACGCCAAATATGCAATGATCGATACAGGAGCTGGAAAATACAACGGAACGAAAGACAAGACATATGCCAAGAAAAAAGATCCAGCTTATGAGTATCTTAAAAAAATTGGTGTAAAGCATTTGGAATTTGTGATTCTTACACATCCACATCGGGATCATATTGGCGGCTTGGTAAAGATCCTGAAAGATAAAACAATTACGATCAATACGATTTATGGGAATTCTTTAGAAATGACTTACTTAAGAAGCAATGATAATGTTAAGAAACAGACTTCAGAAACTGCGAAATGGACAAAATTTGATTCAGATACATACCAAAACGTAAAGGATGAAATTGAAAAAAGAAATAGTGAAGAAGATGAATCTTTGCATGTAAAATATGTTATTCCAAAGGCCGGCTCAAAGATTTATCTTGGCCAGGCACAGATTACGTTTTATGGGCCACTGGAGAATAATTATAAGTATGGAAGACAAGTGAATCTTAATGTAAGGCAGGAAAATAAATATTCCATCGTTACAAGAATCGTCTATGGAAAGAATTCATTTTTGATGACAGGAGATGCCCAGAGAGAAACGATAGAGAAGATTATCAAAAAAGGTTATAATCTGCAGGCACAGGTATTAAAAGAACCACATCATGGTTATCAGGATGTAAAGGAAAAGGACAAACTGATCGCAGGACGGACATCAGATCACAAATTATTGATCGATCATACCAAAGCAAATATTGCGGTTATCAGCAATGGATATAAAAATACAGGGGAAGTTCCCATGAAAAATGTTCTTACGGATCTTTCCAAGATGGATATTTATGAGACGGGTAACAGGGGAACGATCGTTATCACCTCTGATGGAAGTCATTTATATGTAAGAACAGAAAAAGGTGGAAATAAACCGAGTGTCAATGGAAAAATCATATTATCAGGAAAGAGTATTTCCATGCCAGTCTTGCAGTCCATTGATATCGTAAGCAATAAAAAAACAAAAATACTTCCAGCATATCCTGGAACAAAAGATGCAAAGAGTATCTATACAAACAAAAATGTGACAATAAAGATCAATGCCAGTGCCAGAAGTTTTACGAAGATTAATAGTGTGCAATATAAGATCGTGAAAAAGGGACAAAGCAGTACCAAACTTCCGTATCGTTATGGAAAATCTGTGACCTTAAAGAACGGAACGATTGCAAAGGTCTATGTAAAATATAATACGATGCTTGGAGAGAAGGAATTAAAACTTCCGCAGATCTTTGTTGATACCAAGGCACCGACAAAGCTTAGGCTTAAGAAGAAAAAATCAGGAAAGAAGAAAAAAGTAACTTTTTCGGCAAATTATGGAACTAGTGGCAAGAAGAAAACCGCGTATAAGTTAGTTCCAAAAGGAAAGAGTGCCAAAAAATATAAATGGAAAACTGCAAACGATGTCAGATATGATGCGAAAAAATATAGAAAAGCAAGATTATATGTGCGTTTTATTGATAAAGCAGGAAACAGCAAGACAACGAAGATGTCAATATAAGATAAGAAGACAGACTGCTTGTATGATAAAACATAATTTGCTATACTGAAGAGTAACAACAATATAAGAACAGATCAGGAGAATGAGAATGAATAGCAGATTAAAAGGAATTGTAACAGTTATACTGATCGTGATCATAGGATTGGTTGCGGTCAGCGGTATTGGATATATCAGACAGAGAATGGCAGAAGATCAGGGTGTGAAATATCTAAAACAGAAAGAATATCAGAAAGCATATGAAGAATTTGATAGTGCGGCCTCAAGATTTACATTGATCTTTACAAAACAGAAGAAGAATGTTCTGTTTTATGAAGGAGAGGCATTGTATCAGATGGGTGAATATAACAAAGCAGCTGAAATTTATGATCGATTGATCGATCGTGGAGAAATTAAGGCATATTCTTTAAAAGCATATTGTCTGATGCAGAGAAATAAAACAAAAGAAGCACTAGAAGTATGCAATCTTGGAATTTCAGAATTTCCGAAAGAAGGAGAGATCTACTGTACCAAGTATGCAATTTATGCAAAACAGGAGAAATACAAAGAAGGACTTCAGGTTATTAAAAAAGCATTGAAACAGGATGAATTAAAGAATAAGAAAGAAGTGCTCTTTGCAAGGATTAGTGCATATGAGTCTTTGTTTGATTTTGATACAGCATATAAATATACAAAAGCTTATGTAAAGGCGTATCCAAAGGATGCACAGGGAAAGAAAGAACTGACATTTTTGGAAACAAGATAAATGGCAGACAAAAGCATTGAATGAGGGAATGTTATGGGCAAAGATATTCTGATAAGAGATCAGATTTTTTCGACATATGATAGTCTGTATGATGCTGAAAAGAAGGTTGCAGATTACGTGGCAGGACATCAGGAAGATGTGATCAATATGTCGGTGGCTGAACTGGCACAAAATTGTGCTACGAGTCAGGCTACTGTGATTCGCTTTTGCAAGAAGATCGGATGTGAGGGATTTCACAAGTTGAAGTTGAAACTTGCTGGAGAACAAAGCAAGCAGGAAGAACTGGCAGCATCGAATGAAATTAATATTGAGAATATGGAACAGTCTCTTCACAATATTATGGTTAGTAAAGTAGAAGAGATTAAAGCAACTTTTCACAATTTTGATCAGAAAGAACTTCGAAATATTGTGGATGCAGTTTTGGGTGCAAATCTCATTGAATTTGCTGCGATGGGCAATACAATACCGATTGCGATGGACGGAACATATAAGTTTAATCAGCTTGGGCTACATGCTGTGACTTCTCCAATGTGGGAGACACAGGAGGCATTTGCAAGAACGCTGAAGAAAGGTGATGTATTTTTTGCGATTTCAGCATCGGGAGCATCTAAGCGTCTGATCCGCATGGCTAAGATCGTGAAGAAGCAAGGTGGAGTGACTGTTGCAGTGACGAATCAGGCAAAGTCACCGATAACTGAGATTTGTGATCATGTGATCATAACAGCAACAAGGGAACACATTTTTTATGATCAGGTTAGTTTTACAAGGATGGCTGCGATGGCAGTAATCGATACATTATTCATGTTGATACTTTCTATGAAGAACGATTTCTTTGAGAATGTTGCAGAACATGAACGCTCCGTGATAGAGGAAAAATTATAAGGAAGATGGAATAAGATGTTTATTTTGATAATAGGAGTGTTGATCATATTTTGTATTCTGTTATTTATCTGCTATTCTTATATGCAGAATCAGCGTTCAAAATATGTCTCACAGATGTATAAAGAATTTAAAGAACAATATGGGGCCAATGCAAAGGTTGCTATGGGATTTTCACAGACAAATGTGTTTTCTAAAGCAATGACATTGATGATCGCGGTAAATCCAGAAGATCATCGAGTTATTGATGCATGGGCAGTGACTGATAATGACATGGAAATAGAAGGAAGAACTTGTGCAGAATATCTAGGAATTGATATTAATAAATATGCGGAAGATGTCAGAAAAAGAAGTGATAAGGATCTTTTGATGAGAAAACCAACACAGATCAAAACAGCAAAAGAAAAGGCATTTGCGATGGCGGTAATGCAGATATTAAATCAGGAATAGGAAAGAGTCATTATGGAAGAGATCAAGAAAGAGATTATTGAAAAGGTTATTCTTGTTGCAGTGGCCGATCAGGACGTGAGAGAGGCAGAAGAATCTCTCGATGAATTAGAAGAATTGGTAAAGACTGCTGGAGCAGTGGTTGCAGCAAGAGTGATTCAAGTAAGAGAAGCTCCGCATCCGGGAACTTATATTGGAAAAGGAAAGATTGACGAAGTTAAAGCATTGTTATATGGAACAGATGCGATAGGTATTGTATGTGATGATGAGTTATCTCCTGCGCAGATGGGGAATCTTAGTGATGCACTAGATACAAAGGTAATGGACAGAACTTTGATCATTCTTGATATTTTTGCTAAGAGGGCATTTACAAGAGAGGGTAAGATACAGGTAGAACTTGCACAGCTGAAATATCGTGCATCCAAACTTACCGGACAGGGAAAAGCGTTATCAAGGCTTGGAGGAGGAATTGGAACAAGAGGACCTGGAGAAAAGAAACTTGAGATGGATCGTCGCTTGATCCGAACGAGAATATCAAGACTTAAGGCAGAACTCCGTGATGTTGTAAAGCACAGAGAAGTACAGCGAAAACAGCGCCAGAAGAATCATCTTCCGGTTGTGTGTATTGTTGGATATACGAATGCTGGAAAGTCAACGCTTCTGAATCATTTTACAAATGCAGGTGTTTATGAGGAAGATCAGTTGTTTGCAACCCTTGATCCAACAACAAAGAGTCTGGATTTAAGTGGCGGGCAGACAATTCTTATGACAGATACGGTCGGATTTATCCGCAAACTTCCACATCATTTAGTAGAGGCTTTTAAAAGTACATTGGAAGAAGCAAAATACAGTGATCTGATCCTGCATGTTGTTGATGCTTCTAATCCGCAGAAAGAAAAGCAGATGGAGGCGGTATACGAAACATTAAAGCAACTTGGTGCGAATGAATCGCCGATCGTGACAGCATTTAATAAGATCGATCTTTTGAATGGAGATGAGATTTTAAAAGATCAAAATGCAGAAGCGGTCGTAAGAATTTCAGGAAAGACAGGAGAGGGGACTGACCAGTTATTAGAGAATATTGAAAAGATTCTGCAGAAACAGAAATTATATCTGGAGAAATTATATGATTATCAGGATGCAGGTAAGATTCAACAGATCAGAGCTCATGGACAGCTTTTGAAAGAAGAATATAGAGAAGATGGAATTTATGTAGAAGCATATATTCCAAAAGAGATTCTTGGAAACATCTAGGAGGAATTGAAAGTGATCATTCAGAAAGTAATTAATAACAATGTTGTTAGTACATTTGATGCAAACGGCAAGGAAGTTATTTTGATGGGCAAGGGAATTGGTTTTCGAAAAAAAGCAGGAGATGAATTAGATAAAAACAAGATTGAGAAGATTTTTACATTGGATTTAAGCGGGAAGTCTTCTTTTGTTCAAGAAGTTATGGCAATTATTCAAGAATTCTACGAAATCGTTCTTAATCCAGAACATCCGGCATATCAGCGGTTTGCAACGCATCTTCAATATCTTGAGACAGAGATCATGTCAAAGAAACATCCGATGGAAGAAGATGAAGAAGCAGATGTTGAATTTTATGAAAGAAATCAGAAAAAATATCCGGAAGCCTATGTGTGCAGTCAGAAGATCGTGGAACATATTGAACAGCATTATGATTGTAAATTATCTGCGGATGAGAAAATGTATCTTATCATTTATGTAAAAAGGCTGATTCTTGAAACAAGTGGTCAGATATAAATCTAGGTTGACTTATGCGTCAGAATTTGATATTATAATATTATCAGATTTTGGATTGTGACTGGTAAGGCAGGCAAGACCTATTTAATAAGTGTGAACATTTGTTAAAGTAGGTCTTTTTTTATGCTTTTTTAAGGAATTGCACTTAGATGAGTACAAAGATAAGCCAGTTAAAGATCCAGATAAATTAAAATTATTTTATATGTGAGAAGGAGAAACAATTATGGTATCAAAGAAATTTGTCATTGAAAACGAACAGGGATTACACATGAGACCAGCAGGAGTTTTAGCGAAAGCTGTAACTAAATTCGAATCTGACGTAACTATCGTATTCGAAGATAAAAAAATCAACGCTAAAAGCTTATTAAACATCATCGGAGCTTGCATCAAATGTGGTTCTGAAATCGAATTAGTATGTGAAGGTCCAGACGAAGAAGCAGCTCTTGCACATGCAACAGAACTGATTGAATCTGGATTAGGTGAATAATCACTGCTCATAATGGGTGTAACATATAATTTGATAAAGGACGGGTGGCAACATGTATAAAGGTATAGGAGCATCTGCTGGTATCGGTATCGGTAAGATCGTTAAGATTAAGGAAGAAGAACTTAATTACACAAAACAGTCTATCGAAGATACAGAAGCAGAGAAAAAACGTTTAAGCGATGCAATTGAAGTTTTCATTGAGAAGACTCAGAAGATGGTTGAATCCATGAAAGTAACTGCTGGTGAGCAGGAAGCAGAGATCTTAGAAGGTCATATCATGATGATCCAGGATCCAGCGATCTCAGAACAGATCGAAGCTAAGATCGATGGAGAGAAGATCAACGCAGAAGCTGCTGTAGAAGAAGCTTGCGATTTCTTCGCACAGATCTTCGCTATGGCAGACGATGAACTGACACAGCAGAGAGCATCTGACTTAGGCGACATCAAAACTCGTTTAATTAAGATCTTACTTGGAATTGAAGAAGTAGATATCAGTGCAGTTCCAGAAGGAACAATCTTAGTAGCAGAAGATTTAACACCATCTATGACAGCAGGAATCAATCCTGCAAATGTTCAGGGTGTATTAACAGAGATCGGTGGTAAGACATCTCACTCTGCGATCATCTGCAGATCTATGGAAATTCCAGCAGTTCTTAGTATCGAAAACATCGTTTCTATCGTGAACGATGGAGATGAAGTTGTTCTTGACGGATCAACAGGAGAAGCATTCATCAATCCTGAAGCATCTGTTGTAGAAGAATATAAAGCTAAGAAAGCAAAATTCTTAGAAGAGAAAGCTGCCCTTCAGAAGTTTGTTGGACAGAAATCCCAGACAGCAGACGGACACGTTGTGGAACTGGTTGCTAACATCGGTGGATCAGATGAAGCAGAAGGTGTTTTAGAGCGTGATGGAGAAGGTGTTGGATTATTCAGATCTGAGTTCTTATTCATGGAAAGCGATGCAATCCCATCTGAAGAAGCTCAGTTTGAAGCATACAAGAAAGTAGCTGAAACTCTTGACGGTAAACCAGTGATCATTCGTACACTGGATATCGGTGGAGATAAAGCTCTTCCATATCTTGGACTTCCAACAGAAGAGAATCCATTCTTAGGATTCAGAGCAGTACGTTTCTGCTTACAGAGAAAAGAAGATATTTACAAACCACAGCTTCGTGCATTATTACGTGCAAGTGCTTTCGGTAAAGTTCGTATCATGGTACCATTAGTAACATGTGTAGACGAGCTTCGTGCTGTAAAAGCGATCATCGAAGAACTGAAACAGGAATTAGATGCAGAAGGTATCGCATACGACAAAGACATCCAGGTTGGTGTTATGATGGAAACTGCAGCAGCAAGTTTAATTGCTGACATTCTTGCAAAAGAAGCAGACTTCTTCAGTATCGGTACAAACGATTTAACTGGATACACAATGGCAGCCGACAGAGGTAACCCAGATGTTGCATATCTGTACTCTGCATACAATCCAGCTGTACTTCGTTCTATCAGAAATATCATCTCAGCTGCAAACAAAGAAGATATCATGGCAGGTATGTGTGGAGAAGCAGCAAGCGATCCATTATTAGTACCAGTATTATTAGGATTCGGATTAAACGAATTCTCAGTAAGTGCTACAGCAATCCTTGCTACAAGAAAAGTTATGTCTCTGTGGACAATGGATGAATGTAAAGCATTAGTTGATGAAGTAATGCAGTTAGAAACAGAAGCAGAAGTGAAAGCTTTATTAGAAGAAAGAGCAAGAAGCTAAGATTATATAACTTAGCTTTTTATGAGAATATGGAAAGGACCTTGGTAATTTAGTTATCAGGGTTCTTTTTTTGTATAGTAATGGAACAATATATTAAGTAGGTATACTTATTAAAAAAGTCAACCATAATATTTCACAAAAATAAAAAAGTTTTTTGTATTAAACGACGAAAAAACTAAATCTGATTGCCTGTAAAATGGTGAAATGTTACAATCCAAGCATAAGGGGAGAATGAAAACGACATATCAGGATACTGTATGAACTTAAGTTCCCTGAGACCTTACGAAGTCACGGATTTCGGAGAGACAACAATCCATGGAGATGATCAGGCGAAAAATGAAGTGTGCTATACTAGTGGAATGTATCTTATTCTACATGGAAAGATCATAGTCTGAAGACAATATATGATGGAAGAAGGAGTAAGTTTGAAACAAAATAGTAGAGGACAGCCGAAAAACAAAGAACACGACAAATAA
>OGQH01000591.1_pt1 | contig 44426 bp, 29 predicted proteins | sample 1553181 | NCBI WGS metagenome assembly OGQH01 (sample SAMEA2579946, study PRJEB22360) | human gut metagenome | biome: human gut; feature: human-associated habitat; material: faeces | place: Denmark | collected 2008/2010 | reverse complement strand
ATAATTATACTACATAAAATCAGGTTTGTCCAAGGGAGAAGCGAAAAAATTTTTCTCAATTCCTCGCCGCTGATGATAAAGCTTCCCTCAAGCTGGTTATCGTAATAACAAGGGCCTTCATCGAAGCGTATCGCGTTACGAAAATCCTTAATATCGTTAGAGACGTTTTGTGAATTTAAAATAGCGGCGGCTGCTTCCTCGACTATGTTTCGAGAGGAGGCATATTCACTGCTGCGGTTTTCAAGGTGACGCAATGTGTCATCTATCTGTGCTTCGATAGAGTTTTCGATAGAACGGCGCCTTGTGATCATTGTCATATCATCGTTCGAAACGCTTCTGATAAACTCACAAAATATATCACAGGTGCAAAACAGCAAGGACTTTATAGCATAGTTTCGGTTAAAGCCCGAATATCTCGCAGCCTTGCTTTTGTGATTTTTGACATCGCTAAGCCTGCTGTTTAGATTTTTGCTGAGTCTGTCATAGTTTTTGCAGACCCACTCGATAAAGCACCGCACCATTTCAAGATACTGATCTTTATTACGGCAAAGCTTGTTGATCTCCTTCGGCGGTATCGGATCTTTAAGATTTACTACAAGGCAGCGATTTAGCGTACTTGAACTTTTAAGCAGATATTCACCCGTCACAAAAAGCATACTTTCATTTTTGATCCTCTTGCCGTCACGGACTATCTGCCCCGGAGTTTGAACACGTTTGAGATTTTCCGAAAGTTTCTGTTCGTTATTCTCTCTTTCTCTGTTGGAATCAGTGCCGCAGAGGTCGTCAATTGCCACGCAACAATGCTTGTACTCGAATATCTTGTCGATCTCGCTTTTATTGCTGTGCAGATTTATAATATTTGGACTGCCCTCGAAATAATCTACAAGCAGTTTGGTTATCGCAGATTTTCCCGAACCCGAATCGCCGTAAACGTAAGTGTTGAACTCAAATCTGCTTCTTTGCGATTCGTCTATAAGTGGCATTATGAATGGCGTAAGTGCCGCCATAAGCAATACGCCGGGTATATTATCTGAATCAAGAAAATCCGATACCCACGGCATAAATTCAGCATTTTGCGTTGACAGCGGGCGTTTAAATTTTGCGAGGGCTTCGTTCTGCGGTGCTATATCAACGCCTATACGTTCCGTATCGCCAATAATGCAGCTGCCAAGCAGGAAGACGTAGTGCGCATTATGGTCATCACCTATTTCAAAGCGATTATACCCTTGGGTAAGAGAATATCTGATTTCGGGTTCCATATTAAGAATAGCCCCTTTAATAGTTCCCGACAAAAAATTGTTACATGTGCTTTCTCTTTTATTAAATTTGACCTCATTGCGAGGAATAAAGCGCATAGCTTTTTCAAGATCACTGCACGGAATTACCGCCGGATAGGTTTTCTCGCCGACCTTAAATGCGACCTCTACATAGCAGTCACCTGGGGCATCTGCCGTCAATGACTTTACTTCGTAGTAGTCGGTGATTTCTATAAGAGCGTTTGAAAAATGCTCGCCGTGATAGTAGATACCGTCCGGACCTGCTGAGTAGCCCCTGGGGTAATTTTTTATTTCCATAAGTAAGATCCTTTCGAATTTTAGTTTACTGTATTATATCACAGCAGAAAGGATCACGCAACCATTGCCTTTTTTTCAATATTTACACTATCCGTATTTTTTATATAATATTCCGTAAGAAAATCGTGCTAATATTAAATTTAAAGACAGTAAAAAATCAGAAATATATATAATCTGAAAATAAAAATCAATATTATGAAGGGAAATGCTATGACAAAAAAAGAATGTGAAAAAATACTTAATTTTGATTTGAAGGTTTTGGAAGAGGCATCGTTTGATTATCCGCAATGCAAAGCGTCTAAAAACGACTATATTGAGCTTTCAAGTCTGCTAACAAATAACAGAACACAAATGATGCTTTTAGATCCGAAATCCGGCAACGATGGATCATCGAATATGATACCTGAAGAGAAACATTTTCAATTTGTGTATCCTAATAAGAAAGGAACAATTTCTGACTATGGTCTGGTATGTGCCAAAGAGCATGCTGCTAGCAAAAGTATTCTTGAAAAATTTCTGAATGCAGAATTAGAATATAAAGAAGAAGACAAAAACAGTTTATTCGGATTGATAAACAGATATGGATTTCTTTTTCCTGTATATGACAGCGAAGATGTAAAATATGAGGATGTTGTTTCGATCATAAAACGACTTAAGACTGTCGCCGAACTGATCACAGAATTATCCATACTGAAAAAATCAGCGTTAACAGATGGTCAAAAGGAAAAACACATAGGTTCAAAGGGCAGTACATTTGAAAAAGTTCTTGGCCTTACGTTAATGCTGTTAACGTGTCCCACAATAGAGATACAAATGAAAAACTTTACATATAGATCTTATGAAGATAACTATTATCGCCTATTGATCAATGCTTATATTCCATCCGAAGAATATGGAAGTTGGAGTTTAAAAGAAGTGTATAGCGACGATAATATGTTTTTTGATCTAAATACTGAAAATGCCGATTTTAAGCAATGGATGGATAATATGAATATGGCATTCGGAAAAAAAGTTAACGATAATTCAAACTCTGAGGATACTAAAGATGATACAGATTCAGGCTTCAAGAATAAAAAAATTGATGGCAATAAAGTTGTAAACGAATTTAATGAAATGCTCAGAAATTCTACAGGAAAGACCGTGATCGAAGATCCGACAAACCAAAATTGGCTATTCTGCCAGAACACATTGATTTTTAATAATGACAGAAATAAAAATAAACATCTCATAAGAACTCGTAAAGATCTCAGAATAGCTTCTTTTATACAGGCGTATTCACTAGGCGTCGGACTGATAGAAGGCTGTTCCGTGAAAGGAATAAAGCACCAAGATGAAGAAAAAACGAATTATGATAATATTAATGAAGATATGAGAGATGCTTTGATAAAGATAGCGACAGATGTTGTCAAGACAGAGATAAATTACAATATCCAAAATGTGACTGTACAATTTGACCCGCTTAACACTCATTGTTTGAAAATCAAATTCAACACTCTTCTTGAAGCTTTATATTACTCGCTGGCGTTTTGTTACAAAGCAGATAAAACTTATAAACGATGCGAAAAATGTGATACATTTTTTCTTATATCGTTGGGAGATTCTAAGAGAACAAATTGCGGTAACAAACGGGATCATAATAAGAAATCTAAATCGCTCGACTCTAATAAATAGAGTTTTTCTTGATTTTACCATAAGCAAAGGACATCTTATTGCAAGCAGTTAACATACTATATATGTAAATTATAAAATATACTGTAAATTTACTATGAAAAAATAAGTTTAAAAACCACAATGATAAGGGTTCAACCATTACCATTGTGTTTTTTTTCGTAAGTATTTCCACCGAAAATTGGTTTTTGCTTAGTGAAGACAGCCTGAAGAATACTTGTTTAGCATAATCAGCGTTAAATTTGGTAAAATATTTAATTGTTTTAACGCTCATTGACAAAAAGCGGGAAATAGTGTATAATAAAATAGTATATTTGTACCCAATTTTGTAGAAATGGTTGATTAGATATAATGAGTAGCTATTTTGATATAGTTTCCTATGAGGAACTATTAAATGAGATTAAATATGTTTATCGGTCAGATGACCGACCGTGGATTATTGGATATAGTGGAGGAAAAGATTCCACTACTGTGGTAGAACTGGTCTATGAAATGCTTAAGTCACTTGCTCCACAGCATAGGCACAAGAATGTTTACATAATATCCTCTGATACACTTATTGAAAATCCTTTGATTAAGATATATCTTAACAAAATGAATAACCTTCTCGGAGAAGCTGCTGCAAAAGACAGGCTCCCTATTAAGTCGTGCATGGTAACTCCAAAATTCAACAATACATTCTGGACGAATATTATTGGTAAAGGCTTTCCTACACCAAGAATGAATGGTACATTCAGATGGTGTACTGACAGACTTAAGATTAAACCAAGTGCTGATAAGATAAAAGCAATCATGGCTGAGGAAGACAAGGAAGTCATAGTTCTTCTAGGTGTACGTAAAGCTGAAAGTATTGCTAGAAAACGGCGTATTGAGGGTCGTGAACTTACAACACGTATGCTTAACAGACATGAAACTATCCCAAATGCATATGTCTATAATCCGATAGTTGAACTGACTACTGAAGATGTATGGACAGTTCTTCTTGAACACAATAGTGGCAAAACCCCGTGGGGATCAGATAATAGTGAACTTGTTGCCTTATATTCTGATGCTGATAGCGGCGAATGTCCGTTTGCAGGAATGTCGAATTCAGGACAAACACAGAGTTGTGGTCAGTCAAGATTTGGCTGTTGGTGTTGCACTGTTGTTAAAGAGGACAAATCACTCAATGGGTTTATTAAAGCAGGACACCGCGAGTTGATTCCGTTAGCAGAGTTTAGAACATGGCTCATGAGTATAAGAGACGTTGATAAATATCGAGAAAAAAAGCATAGGGATGGCACTGTTTATGCGGATAAGCATGGAAATAAAGGGTATGGCCCATTTACCTGGGAAGCAAGAAAACTTATCCTTACGAAACTTATTGAAACACAGAAAGCTATCAATTATGAGCTAATTACTCTCGATGAACTTAGAGCAATAGATGAAATATGGGATCGTGAGCTGGATCTTTCACGCAGAGTATTAGTTGATCTATACTATGATCTTACAGGTGAAAAACTCCCTTGGGATAGTTATAAAGAAGCACTTATAAAGGCAGATATTGTTGACAGTATTGAAAATATGTGCGAAGAATATAATGTCCCGAGTGAACTTGTAAAGAATCTTTTATTATCAGTCCACCAAAACAAAAACTATTCAAATCCGAAAATAATGCGTAAGGATCTTGAAAAACTTTTGAATCAGCAGTGGCTTCATTTTGATATACTGAAGGAGATAGAAAATGCAGATAACGAAACTGGTGCTTGTTAATTTTAGCTCCTATGAGGGCAAAACTGTATTTGACTTCACCGTAAAAAAAGAACAGCCTATAATACTGATAGGTGGTCTTAACGGTGCAGGAAAAACATCTATCTTCACAGCTATTAAAATTGCGCTTTATGGTCCTTTAGCTTTTGGTTATACTGGTAATAATACTTTTTATAGCAAGAAAATCAGGGGATTTATAAACGATAAAGCATTTCAAACGCAACCATTTACATCAGGAATTTCTATAGAAGTAAAGGTAAAAAAAGAGAGAGAAATAAAATATTATACAATTAATCGCAATTGGCATATTATTGACTCTAAAATAGAAGAATCTTATAGTGTTTATGAAGGAAACAAACCTCTTGAATATACTGATAGAATACTATTCGAAAGCTATATTTTAAATATCATTCCAATTGATTTGTTTGAGTTTTTCCTTTTTGATGGTGAAGAAGTCGGTACTATATTTGCTTCTGATGGATATAACAAGTATGTAAAAAATGCTTTGCTAACAATGTGCGGCATTGATGATTTTGAAATATTGCAGCATTTCTGCAGAAATTATAATGGTAGAATAGAAAGCAAAGAAGAAATGGATCTTAATGATCAGTATCAAAACTTAGTTGATAAGATTGCTGAAACTGAAAAAGCAATAACTGCGTGCGAATCCATACTTAACGATAATATGCAGAAGATGAGTACTCTTCGGACCATTATTGAGCAGCGTGAAACGGAGTTTGTTCGTTCTGGAGGACTACCGCCGGAAGAAGTTAAAATACTTGAAAAAAATGTACTTAAATATGATAAAGAACGAGAGGTCATTGCGCAGGAAATAAAGTCGTTTTTTGAAGATTTGATGCCGTTTTTCATTATGAAAGACATGATTTCTCAGTTAAAACAACAGATCAAGTATGAGGAGAAGGCTTCAATTCACGAGTATATCATCAATATGCTTTCCAAAGAGTTCATCAGCAATATCGTTGCTGATAAAACAAAAAAAGACAACGGTATTTCTGAAGCTCTTTATGAAGCTATAGTGAAAAAATTCGAAGTGGCTAATGGAGCCTTTGATGAGATGATATTTGATTTTTCAAAGGCTGAAATGGGACAGGTATTAAATCTTGCTGATGCAGTTACGTCATTTGATTCAAAAGAGTTTACAAAAAAGATAAATGATAAAGATAAAATGGACAAGAGAGTTAGGTCTATCAGGAAAAGATTAAAAAATGCCTTGTCTGAGGAAGATGCCAAAAAATATACAGATGAGATAGAACGTTCTAAACAGGACATAGAACGTTTGGAGCTTGAATCTTTACAAAAGAAAAACGAAAAGATAGAACTTGAATCAAAGTTACAGGTGCTTAATTCTGAACTTAACTCGTTGCGCGAAAAGATACGCGACAACGCCCAGAAAAGACATGTGTTGGATCTTAGTACAAGTATTTCACAGATGATGGAGCGCTTGATTAGCGACAGTATGATCAGTATACGTAAACAACTGTCTAAAAAGATAATAGAGAATCTTCAGCAAATCTATCGTAAAGATAATCTTATTTCTATAATTGAGATCTCAGAAAATTTCAAGTTTGATTTGTTTCAAACGCAGCAATTTACTATGGATGAGCTAAGATCACTTATAGTCAATGTTGGTGTTAAGGACTTCTTGGCTATTATTGGTAGTGAAAGCGTAAGAAAGCTTTGCAGACACTTCTCTGTTAATGAAGCAGAGGGTCTTAAAGATGCTATTCTCTCCTGTGATAATAATAATGAAGAGATAGAGCTCTATAGAAGGGTCGACTTAAATACACTTTCAAAAGGAGAAAGACAAATTTTCATTCTTGCTCTTTATTGGGCAATTATTCAGATTTCGGGAAAGCATATTCCGTTCATCATCGATACCCCTTATGCTCGTATCGATGCTAATCACCGTGAGGAGATTTCATCAAAGTTCTTCCCAAATATCAGTAGTCAGGTTATTATACTTTCTACTGATGAAGAGATTACTAAGGATTATTATAATATAATAAAACCTTACATATCTAAAGAATATTTACTTAAAAACGATCAGAGCGAAAACAAAACAACGGTAACTGAGGGTTATTTCTTTTAAAGGTGAGTAGAAAATGATATTTAGATTGAAAACGTCAAAGCAGACTCAGGAGATATTTGAGGAACTTGAAAGACGTACCAATTTCAAACCATATACACTAGTAAAACATGCTATTGCATGGTCTGTCGCAGAAAAGACATCCGTAAAAGATTTTAAATCCGATTCAAACGGATTGGATTTAAACAGACAGACCATTACAGGGGATAACGAAGAGTACTTTAAAGCCATGTTTGAGCTTATTGAGGGAAGATTTCTTGGTGAAGATGAATTCTTTCCTAAATATGTGAAAGCTCATATTGATCGCGGAAGTAAGCTGCTTCTTGATATGTACAATCATGCAGGTAGTGTTGATAAGTATATTCTTCATGTTCTGGGGGTTGGTGATACTGTATGATATATCTGGATAGCGCAGCCACATCTCCAATTGATGAAGAAGTGCTGGATGCTATGCTTCCGTATCTTAAAGAAGAATATGGAAATCCATCTAGTAAGTATTACTGCAAGGCAAATAACGCTAAGCAGGCAGTTGAGGAAGCACGTTCTAAGGTTGCAACTTTATTAGGCGCAAAAAGCGAAGAGATAATCTTTACTGCTGGATCCACTGAAAGCACGAATATGATTATTAAGGGAGTTCTTGACTACAGCAAATATTATTGCGGAGGCAAAAATCATGTTATAACATCAAACGCCGAACATAAAGCTACCTTAAACGTATGTAAATATCTAAATGGTGAAATTTATTCCAACAACGATGCTACTATGTCATTGTTTGCTGCTAACAACAAAGTTGACAGGGGCTATAATGCTACATTTGTTGAAGTCGATAAATATGGGATTATATCAACAGAAAAGTTTGAAGATGCTATTACTGACAGAACAGCCATTGCTTCATTCATTTATGTAAATAACGAAACCGGTACTATTAATAATATAGCTGATTTAGCCAAAGTAGCGCATAGTCACAATGTATTGTTTCATGCTGATGTTACACAGGCAGCTGGGAAATTTCCTGTCAATGTAAAAGATCTTGATGTTGATTTCATGTCCGTGTCTGCACATAAATTCTACGGTCCCAAAGGAATAGGTTGTGCATATATCAAATCTGATAAATACGGACTTCCTCCAATAACAGCACTTCTTCATGGTGGTGAGCAAGAGAGCGGAATACGTGCTGGCACACTTGCAGTGCACAATATTGTAGGATTTGGTAAAGCGGCTGAAATAGCTATGCGTGATATGGAGAAAAACTACAATCATACATGTGAGCTGGATAATTACCTTATCGCTAAACTAAAGAGTTGTGATAATATCAAAATTTTTATTCCTGATGAGTTCAGAGCAAAAGGAATCATCAGCATTTTAATTATGAAAAAAGACTTTAATAACGAAAGATTCATTAAGCGTATTAGTAACGAAGTCGCAATATCAACAGGGTCTGCCTGCAGCCTTGGAGAGCCATCTCATGTTATAAACGCTTTAGGACTTAAAGATCAGACTGGTAAGATACTTAGAATATCTCTAAATAAGTTCACAATGAAAAAAGATATTGACCAGTTTATTTCAGTTTTAATAAAGAATATATAGGATGTGATCGGATTGAGGATTATTGATGCAGTTGTTATTGTCCTAAAAGAAAACGGAAGTCTTACATCCAAAGAAGCCTATGAAAAAATAATTGAAAAAGGATTATACAATTTTGGAGCTAAAAATCCTGTAAATGTTGTAAATTCGGAAATACGTTGTCATTGTGAAGGCTTGGATTTTCCAAGCGCCTCTCCTGTTAAGTATTTCAAGATTACAGGTAAAAAAGGAAAGCACGACCTATATGCGGCAATTGATCCTAACGAACCGAATAGCGAAAACAATCCAAAGAAAATTATATATTCCGAAGAAAATCTTTTACCAGAGGAAAAGATTGATCAAACATATCTTTTTTATAAGAATGGCTTGAAAACCCAGATAAAAGACCGCATTCTTGCATGCCACCCAAGTTTTTTTGAAAGCCTTGTTGTACATCTATTGCTTGAAATGGGATATGGCGTAAATGATCAAGCGGGAAAAGTAATTGGAAAATCACACGATGGTGGTATCGACGGCGTAATATTTGAAGATAGATTAGGCTTGAGTAAAATATATATTCAAGCTAAGAGATATGATCCAAAGAATACGATTGGCAGGCAGATACTACAATCTTTTGTTGGTGCTATGCAGGATGTTCAGAAAGGAGTATTCATCACTACATCAACATTTACAAAAGAAGCGATAACTTATGCAGAAAATCAACAACAAAAAAGTCTAAAACTTATCAATGGTGATCTGTTAGCCGATCTTATGATCACGTATGGTATAGGTCTTGAAAAAATTAAAACGTATACGGTATACAAGCTTAATGAAGATTACTTTGAATAAGTTTATACATTATTAGAATTATATGAAATGGGGTTTTATTATGGCTTTAATGAAAGACAAGCAGCCGGATAACTATGAGGGAGAAAAGAAAGTCTGGCAGTGCATAAAGGATAATCTACCAGAAGATATTCTCTGCTACTATAACAGAGAAGTAAAAGGCAGAGAATTCGATTTCTGCCTACTTATAAAAGATGTTGGATTCATGATAATAGAAGTTAAAGGGTGGGACAAAAGCCATATCAGTGAAGTCGTTTCTCCTGACGAAATAATTATGTCTAATGGAAGCATAGAAGATTCTCCAAAGAAACAGGCAAGATCGTATGCTTTTAAACTCAAAAACATAATGAATGAAAAGTATGGTATAAATCCACTGGTCATGAATATGATCTGTTACCCTTTCCTCTCTGAAATCGACTATAATAAAATTGGGTTAAGTGTCGTTTCAGAACCGGAATACACTCTTTTCAAAGAAGACATTGAAAACAGCTACAACTTTTCGCGTAAAATACTTGGTGTTTATCAGGATTCGCAACAGCTGAATTTTGACAAAATGATTGGTGACAACTATGATACTGCAAGGCATCATTTTGAACCTACATATGTTGTGACTGCTCCTTCTCAAAATATTATTCCTTACTCTTGTCTGTCGGTATTCTCTGAAGGGCTAACTCTTACCAATATAAATGACATTATAACTTCATATTTTAAAGGAACCAAGCAGATAATATTCACACAAGGTGTTTCTGATCTTGAAGTTATAGCAAAACAATTATCAGAAGCTCTGACCAAAAATCATATAATACTAAAAGAAGGCAATCTTGCTATAAGCACATCTGGCAACACAGAAACCATTCTCACAATTGAAAACAATAGACTTTCTTTATTTAATTTTGAAGCTTTCTTTATAAGCCAGGATATAGCTATAAGTTCTTTTCAAGCATATAATGGCAAACTTTCAGAAGAGCAAGAAAAAATTCTTTCGACTATTGCGGCTGTTACAAACTTTAACATTGATCAATTTCATATTGAACATGCAGAAATTGGACGAGATATTCAGGTCAAGGCTGGTGCCGGAACAGGAAAAACTTATTCTATGGTTTCAAGAGTAGCTTTTCTTTGTAGTCATGCTTCTAATTCTGGTGTATTTGACCCTGCAGCTGAAATAGCAATGCTTACTTTTACTGATGATGCAGCTATCAATATGAAGTCAAGGCTTAAACAACTTTTTGTAAATTATTTTATACTTACCAATAATACGCAGTACCTTGAAATGGTAACAAGTATTGAGAAAATGCGTATTTCTACTATTCATAGCTTTGCTAAGGAAATTATTTCGAATACTGCTATAACACTGGGCATTGGCACAGAGTTCGCTACTGTTATCGGAAAGTATGAAAAACAAAAAATATTTGATCGTCTTTTTACTGCTTATTTGGAGGAAGAAAACAAACGCAATCCTATATTCTTTAATGTTCTTCCGATTAATATAGAGGATTTTCGTAAGCTGATGCTTGATATTTCTAATAAGCTTTATGAAAAAGGTTGTGACATAAAGACTCTCGATATGACTTCATGGGGGGATGCGCCAGATAATATGCCGTACCTAAATAGGATAATTGAAAAAGTAGTTGTAGAGACTGAAAAAGAGTACTCAAAGTTTCTTATAGACAACAATGCAGTGGCATTGTCTGAATATATGATCCATCTCAACAAGTGCATAGATAATAAAGCATTTAACACCAATCTTTATGAATTCAAATATGTGTTTATAGATGAATTTCAGGATACGGATGATGCACAGATAGCATCATTTGTTGCTATGCAAAAAAAAATTGGATTCAATTTTTTCATTGTAGGTGATCTTAAACAGAGCATTTACCGTTTTCGTGGTGCGACTATGACTGCTTTTAAAAAAATGGGATGCAATAAAGAGAGTTGGCTTTCGTTCACTTTAAATCTTAATTACAGAAGTGACAAAAGACTCTTAGACAGGTTCGCTAAAACTTTTTCCTACATGAGCAGGATGGATCTGCTTAAATATGATCTAACTACTGATGTTCTAAGAGGTATCAAATCTAATAACATTAGCGAAGATCTACTTGTTGTTCCGATTTCATATAACAATTCTGACAAAAATAATTCAACAAAATACTATGATATGCTGTTCAACATTATTGAACAACAACGGCAGCGAATTGAAATAGAAATGGGAACAAAAGAACTTTCGAAAAATAAACGAACCATAGCTATTCTAACAAGAAGCAACTATCAGATCAATGAAATTTTGAAAGAGGCTAAAAGAAGAGAAGTTGTTATAGAGAGTGACAACAACAGTGATCTTTATAGACTTGCACCGAGTACGGATTTGTGTCGACTGACATCGGCACTCTGCAATCCATATAACCCTACGTATCTTTTTGATCTTATTCACTCAAGGAATGTGAATATTATTTTTGATATTCGTTCTATAATCGGTAAAACCGCTGATGAGAAAACAGATGTTTTTATAGATTGCCTTGATAAGTTTTATTATTCTGCTATGGGCAAGACCTGGAAAGATCTTGTTCGTGATATCCAAAAAGAGCCGGTACTGAAAACACTCAGGCTGATATATGAAGCTACGAAACCTTGGAGAGCTTATGCTCCATCAGATGAGTATATGCAGGAATACTATCGTACAAACTATGAACTTATCTTTGAGGAATTGTCCAAGGTGAATAAGAAGAGTTATCTTACTCTTGATTCAATTAATGAGTCTCTTCACATCAACATAATGACAGGAACAGAAGCAAAATCGAGAGAGATCGACATTACTACTGATGATATAAGAGTTACCTGTCTTACTGTCCATAAATCAAAAGGTCTTGAATATGGCACAGTTATTATGCCCGCTACAGATGTCGAAATCGACAAACCCCATAAAAATGGACTTGAGGTGTCGTACATTAATGGTGAAATAGGGTACAGCATTTTTGCTAATGGTAAGCAATACTCTAATAGTTTTTATGAATCAAAAATTGAAATAAGAGAAATGATGATGGAAGAATCAAGAATACTCTATGTCGCAATGACAAGAGCTATTGACAATTTCATTTGGTTCAATAATATCGATGCCAAAGGAAACAATTGGGGCAAAATGCTTGAGGAAATGAGCGGAGAGGTGTAAGAATATGGGCTTGAAAATATATACATACTCTAATCCTTATGAGATCAGACGTGAATCATACTGGAATGAGATAAAGGATTGCGCTCATTTTTGTGTTTCACAGACAATGGTAAATGGTTTTGAAGATATTTATCCGTCACTTAAGGAAGGCGGTTATCTAACAACTATCCGTATATTGATCAACACGCTTTACTCCGACTGGGAAGATGAAAACATACGAGTGAAACAGATAATGGAAGTTGATAATGCCATTAATGCCCTCCCTCTTGACGAAGATGTGACCGGTAATTCCAGGCGATCTCTTGAATACAATACCAAATTGCTAGTTAAATGCATACGTCTTTTCAAAGAATTGGGACTTGATGCAAATAGCTTTGATACATCACGTCTGAACGCAGATCAAAAATATCTTATAGAAATATATAAGTATATTTCTAGCAGAGAAAAAACTTCCTTTGAATTTAAAAGACCTTTCTTATCAGAAATCATAGATGAAAAGATACTGGAAGCACTCAAAACCAAACATAAGAATTTTCCGTATGATAAACTTGATAGACATACTGTTGTTATCCACGGCATACATCAGTTTACACCTGCAATGCTGTGTGCCATTGAGGATATTTCACACTTCAAAAATGTAGTATTGCTTTTTAATTATCAGAAACAGTATGAATCAATCTATCAGACATGGACTAACATCTATTCTCTATTTGAAGAAGGAATAAAATACAGTGATGAACCTGAGTTTAAACCAATTTCTCTACTGATTGATAGCTATCCTTGTAACACACTTGCTGACAATATTGGAACACTTTCAAATGGTAAGCTTGAAGTTAGGCCAGGAATCCTTAATAATATTGAGGTTATCGAATTTGAGAATACTACGGAGTTTGCTGGTTACTGTGCTAAACTTTTTGAAAACGCACGTAAAGTAAATAAACATAATGGCTCTCATAATCCAGTTCTATATGATATGTCAGAACAATTGTATTCGGCTTCTGGCAAGGTAAATGACATACTTAGAGCATATTTCCCTGAACAATTTGGCGAACGCCATTTCCTTGATTATCCTATTGGTCACTTTTTCGTTGCAGTTGTAGAGATGTGGGACAATGAAAATGAGTGTGTCAAAGTTGAGGATATGTCTCTTATCAAGGATTGTTTTGAATCGGGAATAATCAAAGAAAATATTCCTGGGGAACTTCTCAATACATTCAATACTATAGAACCGTATATTGAAAAAGAAACAACACTTGTTGGCATTATAAGTTCTCTTAAAAGGCTTCGAAAGTATGTAAATCCGTCTGATAAGAAACTACAGCGTATAGGATATCTTAATACCAGCAAAGAGAAGCTTGACATACTTAGGATAGCACTTCAAGAACTAAATGAAATAGCTATTAGTTTCTTCTCTGATTTTAGTAGTGGTGGTGATAACTTCAACCGTTTCTACATACGTATTCATGATTTTATTGTTAAACGAACGCAAGATCTGGAGTCTCTTGATAAGGAGATGAAAGAGGTTATTGGCAAACTTCTTGATCGTATGAATAAAATAGATCTGCCTGATACAGGCACATTTACATGTCTGAAACAAACAATGTCGTTTTATCTTAGTCAAGATGATAATCTAATGCACGGGGCAAACTGGATTGTAAGAGATTTTGAGCAGATAGATGGTGATATTCTTAGAAGTAGCAAACAAAAAGCAGAGAAAACTTGTTATCATTTTTGTTGTCTTAGTGACAGCGATATATGTGCAGCTAAGGACGAACGGCTTCCTTGGCCTCTCGATATTAACTTTTTTGAATATTCTTATGAGCCATTAGAACAAAACTATCAAATATTCCTTAAGTCTAAAATGGAATTTAAGAATTTCAAACGTTATGCTTTGCTTTACGGATTGGAATTTAACCGCATCGGTTGTAAACTTAGTTATGTCAAGACTGTTGATTGTAAAAATAACGAATTATATCACCTAATAAAGATGCTAGGAATTAAAGTTAGAAAATATCATAGCGATACTTTTGATAGCTATATGCCGCATTTGAAGTATAGTGATCCGACAGGAGAGCATTATCCAAAGGATAATGAAGGCATTGATAAAATCAAATATAGTATGTGTCCATATAGATTTGCTCTTGAAAGTGTTGTGCAAGGTAAAACTATTTTCAGAGAAAGATTTCTTGTAATATTCTATATGAGAGTCTTATTGCAAAATGCTATTCTTACTAACTACGTTGGAAAGAGATTAAACGAAAAGGAGCTTAAGAACATCATTATTGAAGAATACCAAATTCTTGATGATAAGTTTAAGATTTCAAATGAATATGAAAAATCTCAAATAATCTCAGAATTGTATAAGTATCTTGTAGGATATCTAAGAAAGCATAACAGTTTTAACAAACCATCTGACATCCATAGATTCAGGGATGATTTTTTGGTAGTAAAATTAGACGATTTTATAAGGAATGCAATGGGTATTGATCTTGAGGATATTATAAATAACGACAAAGAAAGATACAAAGATAATCGAGGTGTACATTGCAAATATTGTTCGAGTAAGGACATTTGTTTGCGAATAGCACAAAATTAAGCTTTAGGTGGTGATGATATGCTGAAAATAGGAATGTATGTCAGATGTTCGATCGATGTTGAAAATCCTAATGAACCAAGAGATTTCATTTCGGGTAGAATAGTTGAGATCAACGATTTTTCCGAGGTAGCCAAAGTGGAATTTTTTGATCTTTTAAATCTTAGAAAATATTATAATGTTCCCCAAACGCTGGAATTTCCTTTATCAAAGCTTAATCATTGCATACTTAGAAATGGTTCTCTTGCTGAATACAACGGAAATATGTATCATATTATCCAGCACAATATTGATAAAAGTAATAACTTTATCTACTATTATCTGACTTCTGACACTAGCACAGTATTGAAGATTTGTGAAAAAGATATTAAAACCACATTTAATTCAAGTGATGTGTCACCACTGTCACAGTTAAAGCGCTTTGAGTTTCAAAATCCTATGTGGTATTTTGGCAGAAGTGCAGTCAATAACGCTATTCATACTATCGATAACGCTTTCTACGGATTTAAGGAACTTGCTGGTTGTAAGATATTTTTAAAGCCATACCAGCTTAAAACAGTTATGCGTTGCCTTTCCGAACCCAGTTGCAGATATATGATAGCTGATGAGGTGGGTCTTGGGAAGACGATAGAGGCCGCTTCTGTTTTAAAGGTGTATTTATCAGATAAGAAAAATAAAAAAGTACTTGTGTGTGTCCCTGACGCATTGGTTGAACAGTGGAAGACAGAGCTTGCTTTTAAGTTTAGTCTGTTCAATGGTGACAATCTAAGCGGAAACAATATAAAAATAACTCCGATGAGTCAGATAACGATGACAAATAAAAAATATGATTTTATTATTATTGATGAAGTACACTCTGTTCTGGACAATGATTGCCGCTATGAAACGATACTAAAACTTAGTCGTACTGCTAATAATGTAATAATGCTCAGTGCTACACCTGTTCAAAGTCGTAGCGAAGAATATCACAAACTTCTTTCGCTGATCCAGCCTGAAAGATATTATGATATGGGAGAAGAAGAATTTACTGGCTTACTTGAATTACAAAATAAAATAGTCCGCAAAGTACATTCTGCGATAGAGTATCTTGAAGATTATAAGGAAGTTATAAGGGATTCTGATAATGAACATAATGAAGATACTCTCGAAGCATTTGACGAACTTGTTGATACACTTGAGGATATAGCTGACAAAACAAAAGATAAAATGATCGAAGAAGATATTGAAAAACTCAATTATGAAGCAGATAATTTTTCTTTGATAAATCTCGAAAGGATGGTTGCGTATATCTGTGAGGCATACCAAATTGAAAAATGTGTAATACGCAACAGAAAGAAACCAGAAGACACAAACAACAGAGTTCTTAAAGAGATATCCTATGAAATGGATTCTGACTTCAATAATACAGAATTTAGAGTTTATTCATTACTTTCTGAATGGATATCTAGTAATAACTTCAACAAAAAAGAGTTTGATACCATGATACTGCCTCTTATCAGTGCATTTTTCAGTTCATCAGAGGCATTTTCTGATGAGCTGAAAAGGATCCCTTCTGTTCCTGTTGAAATCAGAAGATTGACTGATAAATGGATATCAGAAGACATAAAAACAATTGAAAAAATAAGAAGTATTCTGGATGACCCTATGGATTTTATGTCAAGAATGGTTACCGTCTGTGATTATCTAGAACAGGAAGCTTACGATAAAAAGGTACTTGTATTCACACATTTTACCGGAACGCATAAGCTGTTTCGTAGATTGTTTACCAAAATATTCGGTGAAGAACATTGTGCTTTTTTCTGTGAAGGGATGTCACCTGATGAACTGGAACTTAATACTTACCGTTTTCAAAATGAACCTGGTTACCGTATAATGCTTTCTGATGAAAGCGGTGGCGAAGGCAGAAACTTCCAAAAAGCAGATGAGCTTATTTGTATAGACCTTCCATGGAGCGCTAATACACTTGAACAACGTATAGGACGTCTTGACAGAATAGGGAGAGACAAAACTAAGGATGTAGTTTCTGTAATAGTTTATGCGAATGACTCTGTAGAAAAGGATCTTGCTGATATATGGAACAAGGGTCTTAATATTTTCAATAAATCACAAAGTGGTCTTGAAATCATAATGAATGATATTGATGAACAGATAAGAAACGCAGTTATGAGTGATTTCAAATATGGTTTAGCTTCTATTGTTGATGACATGATCGATGAAATCAAAAAGATAGAAAAGCGTGTAAAAGAAGAACGGCATTTTGACATAGCAGCATACGCATATCAACACATAAATAGCGAAATTGAGAAAACTGTAAAGCGCTATAATGAAAATGAGAGAGAGCTGTTCCGCAATTCTATGATGTCATGGTCACATCTTGCTGGATTTCACGGAAATAAAGTTGTGGAGGATGTAGTGAGATTTAATGCATCATCTTTCTCACCTAAATCAGCATACAACACACTATTTGTTCCTCCTGACATGGATGCAATTATAAATGATAAACTAAATCAGATGCAAAACCACATAAGAGTGCTTAATGGTGATAAAGCTATACAGAATGATAATTACTCTATTCAGGGAACGTTTGAACGTAATTTGGCTTTAGAGAATGATTACCTTCATTTCTTTGCACCTGGTGATGGGATTTTTGACAGTATAGTGAACAATGCCGTATCTGCATATAAAGGAAGGTGTGCTGCTGTTGCTATTCGCAGCGAAATAAACTGGGAAGGTTTTGCTTTTAATTGGTATATTACTCCTGATGAACTGCTTTTACTACAGAATAGTATTTCATTGAAACAGATCAATCAGTACCGTGGTTTTCTTTCTTCGAAAATAATCAGCACATATATATCTATGGATGGAATGTGTGTAGAAACAGACCAAAGTGTTATAAGAGAATTTCAAAAATATTTCAGCATACCGGCATCACAACTGAAAAATTATGTTGCAAACTTTGGCAAACGCACGCCTTCAAATGATTTCCTTGATATAAGTAGAAAATTTGCAAGTTCAAATCTACTGTGGTTTAAAAGAACTCATTCTGTCGGAGAATGGGTAAGCAAAGTAACAGCTTGTCATGATGTTGCAAAAAAACAGGCTATTCAAGAGTTTCATAAACTCAGACGAATAGATCTTCTAAGTGATACGCTTAATAGAGAATACAGCTCAATATGTGCCTCAGCAGAATATTTCCATAGAGATATTGACCTTACGGAGAAAATGAGAGTAAATGAGCTAATACTTAAATCATTTACTAAACCGAGAATCGTGCTCGATTCAACATGTTACATAAGGATGATTAATCGATGACAGATCATGATATAATTCATAAGGTTCAGGATTTTTTTGATAATCCGAATATGAGAGTTAATAGCACAGACCTGCTAAATGGCGACAATGTCAATACTGCTGTGGCTGAGCGTATGATAAACGCTTATCAGCGCTTTATGTCTAACCAAACTTTTGAAAAACAGATAGAGTTTGAATGTTCTTTAAGAAATTTTCTGCTTTTTCTCAAAACAAGCGTAACAATAAAAGACTATAATTTGTTGACACCAAATTGTTTTGGTTTGAAGGTAAATTACTCAAACGATAGCATCTATGCTAATTTTGAGCTTCCTAACTATGTTAATGAAACCTTTGTAAGAACTATTTTTGACAATCAGCAAGTACAAAAAGTTGCGGATGACACAGCAATCAAGGTGGTTAATCCATATATCTACAAACTTACTAAACAAAAATTTATGACTTTCAAATCAATAGAACAACAACTTGCTGTTATAGGAGCACTTCGTGTTCCTGCTGGCTATACTGCTATGGTCGCCATGTCCACTGGCGGAGGAAAAAGCCTTATTACGCAGACTGTTTCCTATCAGTATGACAACGGTCTGACAATTATCATTGTCCCTACGATTTCACTTATGCTTGACCAGCAAAGAAACGCTTCAAGTATAATTAAACCTGATAATAAAAAAGAGATAATGTACTATCACAGTGGATGTAATGTCGATGAATTGATCTCCGCACTTGATAAAAATCTTGTCAGAATGCTCTTTATTTCACCAGAAGCTTTGATTAAGAACATTAGGATACAGGACAGCATTCTCAAAGCAAATTCAAAAGGCTATTTAAAAAACCTTGTTATAGACGAAGCGCATATAATCATTGAATGGGGAGCTTCATTCCGCGTAGATTTTCAGTGTCTTGATTCTTTCAAAAGACTCCTGGTAAAAGATAACCCTTCTCTTAGAACTTACCTGCTTTCAGCTACTTTCAGTAAAAAAGTTGTTGACAATCTAAAAATGTTCTATGGAGATGATGACCGCTGGATAGAGATACGACTTGATGCACTGAGAAAAGAACCGCGTTTTGACATTATAAAGTGCAACTCATATACTGAAAAGCACGATAGGATCAAAGAGCTTGTTTGTAAGCTTCCACGTCCTATGATAATATATGTTAATTCTCCTGATGATGCTGAAAAAGTACAACATGAATTAGCCAAAGTTGGATTTGACAATACTAGGATTTTTACTGGAAAAACAAAATCAATTGATCGAGAACGTATTATAAACGAATGGATAAGTGATAAATTTGACCTGATGATAGCCACCTGCGCATTTGGTGTAGGTGTGGACAAAAAAGATGTAAGAACAGTTATTCATTCTTATATTCCCTCAAGCGCAGACCAGTATTATCAGGAATGCGGACGTGGTGGACGTGATGGCCTGCCATGTCTAAGCGTTATGCTCTATACCGATGATGATATAAAAGCAACTATGTCAATGACACAAAAAGTTCTTACCGTTGAGAAATTATGTGGACGTTGGTTTAGTATGCTTAACAACCGCAAAACTAATATTCGATTGGATTCTATTGTGATAGATACATCTGTTAAACCTAATTACAGTGATACAGATTCTTTCTATGTTGACGTAAATAATGCCGATATCACATGGAATGTTTATGTTATTCTATTGCTTAGAAGAGCTAGAATGATCGAAATAACAGACGTGAAATATAGCGACGACAGGTATATTTTCAATATAAAGCTAATTGACAAACGAATAAGATTTGATTGTGAGCAAACCATTGAGATCTTTAATAGTATACGTGATGATGAAAGTAAAAGTATCTATATTGAAATAAACGAATTGACATCTAAATTACGAAGAGTAGGAAAAAGCTGCTGGTCATCAATGTTCAATGACATCTATCTTCTTACCGAGGAATACTGTGCTGGATGCAATAATCATAACAATATAAGATCAGAACGAGGAAATCATTTTCCATTAAAAAAGCCCATTTTCTATCCTGTATCAATTCCAGAAGGAAAACTATGTGATGTTATGACTGGCACTAAAGAAATGCTTATAATTTGTGAAGAAGATTCTTATGAAATAATACAAAATTTACTGATCGATGCTGATATCATAATCATACCTGATGAGTCTGAATTAGCAGTTAGGTTATTAAGCTGTAAAATTATAAAACCCACACAATACTACATGGGGTATAGTGAATTCTTTGAACTTAGTCGAATGAACAGTTACTACTATCTTTCAGGAAACATCGTTTTTTATATTGGCGATGATCAAGAACTTGCTGAGAGAGTACTGAATATATCTCATGACAAGGAATACAACCGTGTATACGTAGTAAACTCCGATTTTTATATTGCTAAACGGAACAAGAACATATCCGAACTGGTAAACGGAGCTTGTAAGTATGATTATATTATTAAGAAGGAGCTGATATAATGTTTTTTAGTCCTATAAAGAAAGAAACTATTCCAGAACGTGTTCTTTCGATAAGTCAAATTGTTGCTGATAAAGGACCAATAGATGAAAAAGATCTCAATAATATTCTTATACCACCAGAATTGAACATTGCTAAAAACAGCTATTTCGGATCTGTGTTAGACACAGCCAAGGAGCTGAAACTTATAGATTATAATGGCGAAAATAAAATCATTTTCACTGGCAATAAAGATAATATAAAATCATTAACTTCATTTCGTCTATTCTGTAATTCAATGGTTTTTAACGATAGCTCTTCTGATTTTTATAAAGTAATCTCTTGCTTTTTGGAGGCAGATGACAAATGGTTAAGTTATGGTTCAGTTACTACTTCTACTGAAGTTATAAGACTTATAAATGCTGAAACAGGAATACCTTCTCTTAAACTTGAGAAAGATGTAATCCTTGGTGTGAGATTTTGGATCAACTTTCTTGGCTTTGGATTTTTTCAGGAACAAGCTAAAATCTTTCTTCCAAATATGTACACAGCATTGAAAGATTTTATGCTCCTCGGTAATATCGAAAAAGACAAGGAATATTCTGTTGAGGATTTCCTCAACAATCTTCACCACAGTTCGTCTGTTGCATTAAAAGGTGCCAGAATAAAACAAATGTTGAATCTTGCCATGTCAAATGCTCTTAGACTAATGCATGATAATAAAGAAATTGAACTTGAAAGACATCTTGATAGTGAAAAAACATGGCATCTGTTCCCAAATGACGAACATGAGTTCACTTCTGAAGTTACACATATCATTATTAAGAAGGTGGTGAAGTAATGAATACGGCTATTGCCAAAAAGAGAATCAATCAGGTGTTAAGAATAGATTCTATTGATAGTACAGACAGTGATTTTCTTGCAACCCATGTGCCTTTTCGCAAAATAGTAGTTGGTACAAAATCGGGAAATCAGTTTGAGGAAACTTATAGATCTGAAGAATATATATATAGGGACATCTTTAATAATGAACTAACGAAAAATGAACATCAATTTGTTATAGTTGAAGGCTCAAGTGGTGCTGGTAAATCACATTTTATACGTTGGTTATATGCTATGCTTTCTGCCAAAGAAGAAAAAGATGATGCAGTTCTTTTGATACGAAGAAGTGATAACACACTTAAAGGAACTATCAGACAGCTTCTTGATATTAAGGAAGTTAAAGAAATATCAAACAAAGAAGCCTACGAACGTCTTGTAAAAGCAAATAAAGCTATTACTGAAAATAAGTTTAAGTCAACCATCTATCATCAGTTCATAGTAGAAATTGAGAATGATACCAGCGAGATGTTGAGCAGCATGAAAAGAAAAAAACTTGTTGCTTTACTTAATAACTCTTTATTTCAAGAAAGGCTAATGGCTGCAGGAGGTCCAATAGACAGGATCTACAACAAGATAACAAGTTCATCATCTAGTATTGATCTTGATTTGATCGCTCAGTTTACCAAAGAGGACTTAACACTTGATATTGATTTTACCAACCAATTAGATGATGCTGACAAAAAAGCGCGGGACTTTGCCGACAACCTTTTAGAAGGCGGCGATGATGATTTTATAGTGAAAATAACAGCATATATGAATTCTTTCGTTGAAACTGTAATTCAGACAAGTGCCGGCATTGAACCAGGCGATTTTCAGCAGATATTCAAAGAAATTAGACAGGAATTAAAGAGAAAGGGAAAAAATTTAATACTGCTAATAGAAGATATTACTTCATTTACAGGTGTTAATCAGGCTCTACTTAACGCTCTTGTAACTGGTCATACAGGTTCAAATGAAGTAGACAACTTATGTAGACTGATTTCTGTTGTAGGTACCACAACCCAGTACTATAATCAATTCAGAGATAACTACCGTGACCGTATCACAAAGCAAATAACAATACATGACGGCGTTATCGGTGAAAACAAAAACGACCTTGTTCAATTTGTCGCCAAGTATCTTAATGCTATATCTCTCGATAGCGAAGTTCTTGATGAATGGGTGAAAAATGGTGCTTATTCAGAAGAAATGCCGGTTTATGAAGACGATGATCTTGACCATTGGGATAAATTTAAACTGGCATCGGGAAGGCAAATATCTCTTTTCCCTTTCACTAAAAATGCGATTATAAATCTATACGATGCAATGTCAAATCATAAAACGCCGAGATATATTCTGAGAGATATTATAGAGCCTGCTGTAAACGAGGTATTATATAGTATATCGACATTTCCTAAATTTTGCTTAGGTTGGCGTTCTTCACTTCCTGAATCGATTGAAAACAGAATAGGAAATATAGTTCAATCTATAAAAATACCTCAGGAACAGAAATCTGATTACAGAAAACGCTTGGTTACTTTTATGAGTTTTTGGACAGATAAAACACTTGATGTTACGAGTAATGGTCGCATTGCTGGAATAAATACAAAGATATTTTTCGAACTTGATTTTAGTGATTTTGTTGGCAAGCTCACAAGCACGACAAATATCAAGAATATACCAGACCACGTAGATACTTCAGTTAATGCTAACGACTCTCTAACTAAAACAAATGACACGGATGGTATAAATGATGAAGCTGCCGTTGAATCGGAAGATCAGGCTCAATCTTCAAATCCCACATTGAAAGAGATCCTTAAAATTGATCCGAAAAATCAGAAAAATTATAATTCATTCAAAGAATCTGTGTTTGCTTGGCATTATGATGGTGCCAACCTTATGGGCTTTGTTAATGTTCGTGAGCAAATTAGTAATTTTGTTTATGATGCGATCAATTGGCAGCAAGAAGGAGTTCCGCTTGATTCAAAAAACAGATTTAAAGATTCTGTAGGCAACAGACTAATTGGGTTTGAAAGGCAAGATCAAGGTATTAGTAGATGTATTGTGATACTTTGTGATACAGACGAGACGTATCAACTTCTTCTCTGCTTTGGTAAGTGGCTCTATCTAGGAAATAAATCTTGGAATTTTCCCGATTCAGCTTCAGCAATCTACCTTGCTACCTCATGGTTGCAACGAAACAAAGATCAGTTTGTAAATGTTATAAAGGATGTAAATAAAGGTTCTGCCATTCCTGCATATATCAAGGCAGCTATGATTGAAAAAGTGTACAAGTTAATAATCAACGGAAAAATAAGTGATGCAAAACTTAATCATCTAGGAGATGAAACATTTCTTCGTGCGGATAGTTTAAAAAATAAATCGGCTGAATTTTCAATAGGGCACTCTCGTGCGTGGTACGACTTGCATCAATTTATATATAATGACCCTAAAACGCCCGACGCATATACAGCTTCTGTCAGATACTTTAACCTTATTCAGGGTATGTCGATCAACACAGATAGCTATGTGCTAAATTATTCGCTTTATCAAGCTGCATTGAAAGAAATTCGCAAATCAAAATATATTCTAGATGAAAATGATGTTAATATCAAGGATAAGAAAGAAATTTTTGAGCTGGCACAAAAAGTAATTACTAAAGTAAAAAAAGTAGTAGAAGAAGAAACCAATCTTGCACATGAAACTGCAGCAAATATACTTGGCTTTTTTGAAAACATTGACATGGAGGATGAGATGGACGCAAGTGATATTCGTGATCTCATCAATGATATTCAAAGCTTTTACCAACAATGTTTTATTGCGGGGGTCAATATTAGCAGTAATAATGTCGATTTAGAAGAGCTAAAAAAATCGGCTCCAAAAATCGTACAGGCCATGAGAATACTTCAAAAGGATTATTCTGAAGATGAAGATATTTCTGTGTTATATTCCTTCTCATCAAACCCAATAGGCGTTGTTTTACCTTTTCTTAAAATACTGCAAAAAGTAAACAATGATATTGATACCGCTTATGGTCAGATGCATAGTGAAAAGGAGAATTTGACACGTAAAGGCAACTGGAACGATAATGTTGATCCTCGTTTTGAACAACAGCAAAAAGATTTTGAAATTTTATTAAAGGCATTAGAGGGGGTGGAGTAGTGCTACATGAAAAAATTCAGTCAACCATCGCTCTAATTGAAGATGTTGTTGATAATAGGCAGAAAGAGAATGATAACGCCAATGCTGCCAAAAGAAATTCTACTTTTTTCGACAGCTTAACAAAACTCACCCCGTCTCTTACATCCTATGTTCTTGCTAGGAAAAAATTTAATTTCTCCTTGCAATCAAATACTGCTACTGATTTGCAGTATCTCATGAATTATTCAAAACAAACATTTGACAATTTAAAGGCTGTAAGTCCTGGAAATTTTAAACAGAAATCAGAAACATTTATAGCTTCAATTTCAAAGGAATGGGAAACTTTCTATAAAGCAAATATCAGTGAGTTAATAAATAATCTTAACATCATTGTCCTTGTTCACCCAGAACCTAATGTCGTAAGAAGTTGTATTGCTGCTATTAATAAATGTGAAAAGTGGCCATTGACACAGGAATGTATTAATTCATACGATGTAGCACGACAAAAAGCGGATATGCTTCTGGAAGAGATGAAGTTTGATAATGAAATAATGAATTTTCTCATTAAAGTTCGTGATAAGAGGGCTACTCTTACCGACATTACACCTTCAATTTTGGAGTGGATCCGTGCTGAGAATATTGCAGATAAAGTAAGTTTGAGCATTAAAAACACTCTATCATAAAGGACACTAAACGTCCGAAATGCATAGTCGCCTTGTACCTATATATGTAAATTATAAAATATACTGTAAATTTACCATGAAAAAATAAGTTTAAAAACCACAATGATAAGGGTTCAACCGTTACCATTGTGGTTTTTTTCGTAAGTATTTCAGATTTTCTGTCTATATATAAATGTGAAACCGCTGCACCTTTTTTGTCATTTTTAGGATACCTCTCCCCCTTACCCCCATAATTCTTATTTCTAATTTTAGGGAGTTTTGATAGCTAGTATTATATAAATACTACTTACTAAATAATAGTTGTAAGTTTAATATTTTTATATATTTGTCTGTGACATAAAATTCAAATAGCAAGATAACATGAAATTAATTTGACAAATATTTGTTGAAAATTAATTGTTAGGAGGTATTATCTTGAATATTTATTTCATAGATACGCTGGAACTCACTTACAGTTCCGACTTCGATGACATAATTAAACTAACTAAAAATTTTAAAATGGTAGACCCTAAAAAAGGGGCAGGCAATAAAGAATTTATTTCCACTGAATTAAGTGACATGGGCATTATAATAAAAACAAGAAGAAGCAGTAAGGCTGAGTTGTATAAAAATAGCAGTAAGTACAAATTAGTACTTAGGATAAATCCTAATAAATTTTATAAGCCTTATATGAAGACTGAGCATATAAGCAATATTATAGAATTTTGCGATATGGTCGAGCGGTTGGATATGCAGATACAGTATTGTTTTAGCGGCTTGACGATAGACGATTTTGAGATCACGAGGGTCGATCTGACGGAGGATATTCACGGTATCCCTGAGGACAAAATCACTCAGTACATACGCATTATGCGTCAGCTTTATTTGACGCTTGGTTTTCATCACAACAAGAAGCTTGAGGAGAATACTGAGGGTTTTGATCCTGACAGTTCATTCAATGCTGTCAATGACTCTAAAAAGGTAGAATTTGTTGTATATAATAAGGGTCACGAAGTTCGCAATAAGAAGAACAGCAGTGATGAACAGAAAGAACATTACAAAGACACGATGCGTGTTGAAGTGAGGTGCAGGAAAAAGTTTGCGGACAAGCTTTCCGAGAAAGCATACACGGCTCAAAAGCTGGTGGAAATTTACCGCAGGAGAATGGAGGTCATAAGAGATGTTTTCGATGACGTTTTTGTGCTTAACAAAGACAGTTGTTTTATATCGCCCTACTGGCAGAAAAAACAGATCAAAAAGTACGTTTCGGGCAAGACAAAGCTTGGCGAAAAGATGAATGATTTTTCAAAGCAACTTGCGCACGCTTCACGACCTACTATGGAGAGCGTGATAGAGAACAGCGAAAAATGTCAGCGGTCAGTTTCAAAGCTACTCAGCAAATTTGAGGATATGGGCGTTTCATCAGTTCCAACAAGCGACAAGGAAACGCCGTTTTTACAATCGCTGAACACTATTTTGGGGTTTTCTCCGCCGAGTGAGGAGGAAAAAGCGTTGTATGAATATATACGCAGAAAGTCTAGGGGGAAGGAAGTGTTTTGGTATGGAGGTGATTTGTAGGGATCATAATAACGCCCCTGTACCGAAAAACACAGTACAGGGGCGGCTATTTTTTCACCTCTTCCTCAAAAACTCAATAACACTAAACTTGTAAATTCTCCACCTGCTGCCTATCTTGAAACCCTCTATCTCCCCTGTTTTAAGATAACGGAGCATAGAGTTTTTGCCTATCTTTAAAAGCTGCTGACATTCTTTAGCGGTAAGTATATCGGGAATATCGTCAAACATAATTTATCATTCCTTTCAAAAAATATCGGTTTATCTTAATGTTCGGCGGTTTTGATAAGCACTTTTCGGAAACTTACCCTTTACAAATATACATCATCTTTGTGAAGTAACGCAAATGCGGAAAGGAGGGCGTTACGATGAACAAAGCTAAAGTCATACTCGTGCTTGTGGGCAGCGTGCTGGTGGAGATAGCACAGGAGATCATCACCTACATAGCAGATAAGGACGAGTGAACACCATAGGCAGGCTTTCGGGTCTGCCTTTAATTTTTGTAAAGGAGTTTTAAAATGAGCGAACTTACCCATTGCAGCATTTGCGGCTGCGCTTTAGAGGACGAGGCGGAATGCTATGAAGTCGAAAACGAGATACTTTGCCAGGAGTGCTACGATAACGAAACTGTGGTATGCGACCATTGCGGCGAACGCTGTATCGAACGAAATACCGTGAGCGATGAGAATACTATCCTCTGTACAGATTGCTACGATAATCATTACTACCGCTGTTCAAACTGCGAAACTATCGTGCATTCCGACGATACGTACTGGCGCGGCGATAACGCCTATTGCCGTGAATGTTATGACGATTGCTGTGATAACGGCGACTACATCAACGATTATTACTACAAGCCAAAACCCGTGTTCTACAAACTGCCGAAAGAAGACAACGTGCGTTTTTACGGTGTTGAACTGGAGATAGACGGTGCAGGAAGATACGATGATAACGCGGAAAAGATATATGATACAGCTAATAGTCAGAATGAAGTGCTTTACATAAAGTCTGACGGCTCACTGGACGAGGGAATGGAACTTGTCAGCCATCCTTGTTCCATAGATTTTCATCGAAAGAAGTTCCCGTGGGACGAGATTGTGAGAAAAGCGCTTTCACTTGGCTACCGCTCGCATAATACGTCTACCTGCGGACTTCACGTCCATATTGGTCGAAAACAGCTTGGATATTCCTATGAGGAACAGGAAGAAGTCATAAGCCGAATAATGTTCTTCTTCGAGAGCCATTGGAACGAGCTTTTCAAGTTCTCACGGCGTACTGCATACAGCGTTGACCGCTGGGCAGCAAGACACGGTTACAATGACAAGCCGAAAGAGATACTTGAAAAGGCAAAGAAAAGCACTAAGGGCAGATATGCCTGTGTGAACATCACAAATGCTGATACTGTTGAGATAAGATTGTTCAGAGGCACACTGAAATTCAACAGCTTTATGGCTACGCTTGAACTTGTTGACAGCATATGCGAAAATGCAGTTTGCCTTAATGACGATGAACTGAACAAGCAATCCTGGACGGATTTTGTGCTGGGCATAAAGCCTGAATATACAGAGCTTATCAGGTATCTGAAAGAGAAAAGGCTCTATGTTAACGAGCCTGTCAGTGAGGAGGATTAACTATGTGTGCGATATTTGGATTTGTGAATTACAGACGTTCGCTCAGCAGGAGCGAGATGAAAGAACTTATCAACAGATTATCCGTCGAGTCAGAGGTAAGGGGCAAGGACGCAACGGGCATAGCGTATGTGAAACACGGCGAACTTAAAGTTTTCAAGAGAGCAAAGCCTGCTCACAAGGTAAGGCTTTATGTGCCTGAGGACACAGTTATCTTCACAGGTCATACGAGAATGACTACGCAAGGCGACGCTAGGTACATTTACAATAACCACCCGTTCACAGGCAAAACTGCGGACGGGTCTTTTGCTTTATGTCACAACGGTGTGCTTTACAACGACAGCCAGCTTGCAAAGTCTGAACATCTGCCGAAAAGCAAGATAGAAACTGACAGCTACGTTGCCGCACAGCTTATCGAGAAATACGGCAGACTTAATTTCACGACCATAGCGAAGATGTCAGAGGCGGTAGAGGGTTCGTTCGTATTCACGATACTGAGCGACAAGAACAAGCTTTTCATAGCAAAGGGCGACAATCCGCTCTGCCTTATCCATTACAAGCAGTTAGGGCTGTATGTGTACACGTCTACTGAGGACATTATGAAGAACGTGCTGAAAGGCAGTTTCCTTGAAAAGCTGCCGTTTGAAGTGATAAAAATCACAGAGGGCGAGATCATAAGTATTGACAAGCGTGGGCGTTTTGAGAAAAGCAGCTTTGTGCCGAACGAGTTTTGCTATGGTTGGAACTATTACGGATACAGAAAGCCCGCTTATGATGATGACGAACTTTTCGATATATGCGGTATGTTCGGGGTATCGCAGGAAGATCTTATGCTGCTTTACGATATGGGTTATACGGACGAAGAGATAGAGGGTATGCTTTGCGACAGGAGTATGATCAGGGAGTGTATCGAGGAGGCGAGAGTGCTGGTGGGAGAATATTATTAGGAGGTATTTTATGGCATACACATTCAGCGGAAGCAGATACGTCACCAAAGGCGTGGCAGAAAACTTCCCTATCGAACTGCAAGCGGCGTTATTTTCAGCCATAGAGCAAATGCGTGAAAAGGTCTGCGGACAGCTTGATTATCTGCAAATTTTCGAGATAGTGACAGAGGGCAACGGGCAGAAAAAATTCCTGCACATTTATCATATGCAGGAATGCCCCGAGGCTAAGCTTGAATATTTCATACCGACCGACGTGGAGGTAAACGGCAGGGCGTATATGATCGACGATGTGGATCATATTACGCTGCTGTTGGCGGAGGAGTATTGAGTTGAAAAGGAATCACAGCTTTCGAGGGGGCTGTGATTTTTTTGCCCTGAACTCACCTCTCCTGTACCTATTTACCTTATAATCATGCTTCAAAGTGTCGGTCTTGTCTATGTGGCAGACGTACAAATTTACCTTTTCCCCTTTCACCGCCTATTCCCATTAGCCAGATCGTTAACAATATCAGCAATGTTCTCCAGCTGCCTTTTGTTGAGCTTTTTCAGGTCAGAGATAAGCTTACTTAGCTCTTTCGGCTGCTCGGCGTCGGCATCGAAAAACTCCTGCGGCGTAATGCCCAGATACTCGCAGATATAAAAAAAAGAGGTCATAGAGGGCAGGGCTTTTCCTGTTTCGATATTGTTTATATACCCTGCGTTCTGTCCAATAGATAAGCTCATATCCCTTGCGGAAACACCTTTCTGTGTGCGAAGTTTTGAGAGCCTCAAAGCAAAATTATTGTCATACATGAATTTGTTCTCGTACATTATTTGCACCCCCATATATAATATTTTATCCTATATCATTATGCATTATGTCGGAATTTTTCCTATAAAGGGGTTGAAATATGTGAAATAATATGATATAATGATGTAAAGTATTTGAAATAATGCGATATTTGTATAAGAAGCGGATTGTGCCATGTTTTTTGTTAAAATAAAAAAATATCTTACGAAAACGTTATACTAAGCAGCCAGCTTAACAAAAGTGAAAAATAATGTGTTATAATTAACATACAAAAACGTATTATTATGTCAGTTATAGCTGATAATTGACAAATCAATAAGGAAAAGGAGTTTTTGACATGAACGAAAACATCAACAAGAAATTTGACGTAAAAAACTTTGACTATGATAAGTGCTATGAGGAAGTAAAGGAAATTGCTTCAAAAAATATCAATATCATAGTGTGCGGAGCTACCGGCGTTGGCAAAAGCAGCCTTATAAACGACTTCTTCGAGTTTGATAAGGATAGCGCCGCGCCTGTCGGAAGCAGCGGAAAACCGCAGACAAGGGGCATACACGAGTATCATTCAAAGAGCATTACCTTGTTCGACACTGAGGGCTACGAGGTAGAAAGCTCGTCTACGCCGGAAAACAGTGCTTTTTACAGAAACATAATCGACCTTATCGACGAACGCAAAAATACATATCCTGCGGATTTGGGTATGCACATCCACGAGGTTTGGTACTGCATAAATAACCGCTTCATGGATCTTGACGAAAGGCTGATAAAGGACATACAGGCAAGAAATATCCCCGTGTGCGTTATTATTACAAAGGTGGATAATCTTGACGAGAACGAAGTCGCCCAGATAAAGGACGCTGTCGGCGAAGCCGGAAAACGCAATAGGATAAACGGCATTGAGGTGTTTACCTATTCTACTAACAGCGATCTTGGCGACGAGTATGTGCAGAAATCTGAGATAAACAGCTGGGCACATCATAATCTTGACGATTACCTCAGAGAAAGCTTTATCCCGTCGCTCAAAAAAGCGCAGGGTCAAATGGCAGAAATGATGATAAAGCACAAGATACCGAAATACGCGGCTTTAGCCGCAGGTATTGTTACGGCTACATCATTTGTACCCGTGCCACTTTCCGATTCGGTACCGCTTATGGGCATACAGGTAAAAATGGCGATGGATATTTTAAGCTGCTACGGAATAGATAATGATATGAAGGGCGCTGTGAAAAATTTAGCCGGAGCGGGCTTCGTTTCTTATATAGGAAAAACGCTGGCTTCTCAGCTGCTTTCGGTGATCCCATTTGTCGGCGGCGCGGCGAAAGCCACGGTAAATGTTTCAGTGGCAACTACTGTTACGGCTACCCTCGGCGTTGCGATAACGAAGATCTGCGAGGAATACACTAAAGCCTGCATAGAGAACGGCGGCTCGAAAGACCTTATGATCACCAAAATTTCCGACTACTTTACTGTTGAAAATCTGAAAAAGGTAATGAAAGAGATCAGCAAGGGCAAGGATCAGAAAATTGTAGAGAGAATAGTAAAAGCTGTAGTTGATATGTTCAAGGATACGAAAAAAGGAGCAAGGAAATAATGGAAGGCGACAAGATAAAAACTAATATACTGATAGCCGGCAAATCGGGCGTTGGCAAAAGCAGTCTGCTGAATTACATATTTGGCGAAGAGGTCGCGGAGACGGGTGCGGGAAAGCCCGTAACGGCGGAGGGCCTGCACGAATATTCTTTCGAGCTGAAAGATAACGACCGAATATCTTTTTCGATATGCGACAGCTGGGGTCTTGAACCCGATAAAGCGGACGAATGGCACAAGCAGATAATCGAAAAGGTAGCAGAATACGACAAGCACTCTATCAATGAATGGTTCAGCACCATAATCTACTGCCTTAGCGCCGACTCTGACAGAGTGGAAGATTTTGAGATAAGCATAATAAACAACCTTATAGCTGAGAAAAACAACGTAAACGTTGTGATAACCCACTGCAAATCTGAGAACGACGACAGAGCGGAGCGCATGAAAAGGCGCATAGTTGAAGACGGCGGCGTTTCGGCTGACTCGGTGATATTTGTAAACAACTATGAGAAAAAACTTATTTCTGGCGAGGTAAAAAAGTTTGGACGCGAAGAGGTAGTAAACTGCATTATCCGCAACTTGTGGAACAATTACAAGGTAAAAGTGCCGTATAAAATAAAAGAGCACGCCAACGAAATGTTTCGCCGCGAGCACGATAAGCTTCATGATATGGTGGCAAGTACAATCTTTGTTCTGCGAAAGCGTCATAAGCTGGATGAATTTGAGGAGAAGATAAATTATGAATTTAGCGTGTTCCTTTTAAATTCTGTAAGAAAACTAAATAGCGAGTTTAACGATGCGTATAATTATTATCAGCAGTTGTCAAAAGAGTATTACACGATCGTTTTTGGTATGGACGCGCTAAAGCTGCTGAACGACCCGATAATGTTTTTTGACGCAACAAAGGCTTTTAAAGAAGAAGTAAGTCAGCAGGTGGAAAGGATCGCCGAATCAACGGGAAAAATACTGAAATTCATGAATCAGGACGTTACCAAAGAGCTTATGAAAAAACTTTTTGCAGAGATAAAGATAAACATAAAGAGAGCAAAAGATATCAAAAATGACCTTCATGAAACGGTTGACAAGTACATTGTAAGAACGAGAAGCACGGTTCTTGAAGAGGTCGAGAAAGCTGAAGAGAAACTGCTCGCTATCGAGATCAAGATATAGGGGGTATCACCAAATGACCATAAAAAAGCTAACAGCAATAGTCCTCACGGGTGCGCTGTTGTTGCTCACCGCTTGTTCTGACAGCGATTCAGGCAGCGGCAGGAAAAGCAAGAAGAAAGACTACTACACCATTGGCGAAACTTGGACAGTTGACGGGCAGTGGTCGCTTACCATCACGGGCGTCACGGAAACGGCTGAGCGCAACGAGTATGCGGACGAAAAACCTGCGGCGGTCTATATCGTGGACTACGAATATACAAACATCGGTTACGAGGACGAGGACGGCATAGCAAATGGCATTTTCTTTGACATGGAGGACACCATAATAGACAGCAATGGCGTTATGGGTTACAGTTACCCGGGCGACGTTGCGAGAAACCCAAATGAAGCGCCTATCGGAAGCACCTGCAAGGCTCAGGCTTGCATTGGTGTGGACAATGCGGGTGATTTCAGGATCACTGAGAGCCATTATGATTCAGACGGTGACGAACATTCAGCGACTTTTCTTATCGAAGTCGGCGGAAGTTCGGCAGACGAAAAATCTGACAGCGCCGCTCAGCCGACGGAAACTACCACCACAACGACCGCCGAGGCGACCACGACTAAGCCCGTGACCACGCTTGCGCCGTATGACATTTACGACGACACGGTGTATGCGAACGACCTTATCTACGAAACGGCGGACGATATTTTTGCCGAACTGGGCGACGATTTCAGCATGGATTTTATATCAGTGGGGCAGGAAAACATCATCGCCGTGGAGAACGACGACGTGTATCCGAACACGAAGATAGGCTTTTACACCATGGACATACAGAACATCGGCACGCTTGATTTTCCGTACGCGATACACGTCACGCCGGGCGGATACATCACCGAGGGCGTGCAGGTTGGAATGACGTACAACGAGCTGAAAGCCATTTGCCCGAGCCTGGAGGGCGCAACGCTTGACGGCGGAACGTTCGGCCCGACGGCGTGGATAAACATAGACGGCAACGCGTGGGGCATAGAGTTCGACGTATCGCAGGCAGACCGCGAGCGGCTAGGCATGGCGGTAGGCGTAGCTGTTGATCTTTCGGAGCTTAATCCTAAGAGTACACTAGGGTATTATATTAGTTCGCTGAGCTGATATTTTTTGAATTTTGTTATGGCAGCTTTTCGGCTTTTTAAGGAGTCGGAAGGCTGCTTTTTTTACCTTAAATTTAGTGACTTTACTTCATTTTTTATTACAAAGCAATAAAAAACGCAGCTAAATGATTGACTATTTGTGGGAAATGTGGTATAATGTGATGTGAATATATAACTTCTTATAATTTTATCTTATCTGAAGTGGAGGTGTGACAATGACCATACTTGCAAAAAAAGAAATGTCAGAAGAGGATATAAAGCTTCAATTCATTACTCCTGCTATTCTTGATAAGTGGGATAAAAACAGAATTACAATGGAAACAAGGATCACCGACGGTAAGATCTGTCTGAACGGTAACTTTGTCCATCGTGATAAGAAAAGCGCCAAGTTTGCCGATTATGTTCTGTATTGGAGCAGCAGTTTCCCCATAGCGATAGTTGAGGCTAAGGACAATAACCATAGCGTATCATTCGGCTTACAACAGGCTATAGCTTATGCTCAGATGATGGATGTACCTTTCGTTTACAGCTCCAATGGTGATGCTTTCTATGAACACGATATGCTGACAGGTATGGAGCGTGAAATCGCACTTGATGATTTCCCTACACCTGATGAGCTTATGAAACGATACAAGGCAAATGCGAACGGCGGGCAAGGGCTGTCAGGGAATGAGCTTGCAGTCATCAGCCAGCCTTACTATTCAAGCCAGAATACCTACGAGCCAAGATATTATCAGCGAGTGGCAGTAAACCGTACTGTTGATGCTATTGCTCGTGGTGTAATGAGACTCCTGCTCGTCATGGCAACAGGCACGGGCAAGACCTATACTGCGTTCCAGATCGTGTACCGTCTGCTGAAAAGTGGTATGAAGCGTAAGATACTGTATCTTGCCGACAGGAATATTCTTGTGGATCAGTCTATACAGCAGGATTTCTCTCCGCTTGAAAAGGTCATCCACAAGATCAATGTTGCTAAGGATAACAAAACCACTATCACCTCACATCAGGTCTATTTCTCGCTGTATCAGCAGTTGATCGGTGATGATGATAAGGAGCATTTCTCCGAGCTGTTTGACAAGGATTTCTTTGACCTTATTATCGTAGATGAGTGTCACAGAGGCAGCGCCAAAGAGGATAGCAAGTGGCGCAGGATACTGGATTACTTCTCCTCGGCTACACAGATCGGTATGACCGCTACTCCGAAGGAGACAACATATACTTCTAACATTTCGTATTTTGGCGAACCGATCTACACATACTCCCTCAAAAATGGCATTGAGGACGGATTTCTCGCCCCGTTTAAGGTCATCAGCATCACAACAGACATTAGTGACGGCTGGAGACCGCTGAAAGGACAGCGAGATTATTACGGCAACGAAATTGAGGACAGGATATACAACAATACCGACTATGACTACAATATCATCATTCAGGACAGAATCAACCAGGTTGCCCTTGAAATTACGAACTACCTTATCAGCACAGACCGTATGCAGAAAACGATAGTATTCTGTGCGACTGAGGATGCTGCGGAGCGTATGAGAGTGGCTCTTGTCAACTTCAATAAGGATATGGTTGCTCAGAATCCTGATTATGTGGTGCGTATCACAGGCTCGGACGAGTACGGCAAGAGCAAGCTTGATTACTTCATCTCTGTCGGCTCTCCTTATCCTGTTATCGCTACGACTTCCAAGCTCCTGTCTACGGGTGCTGACTGCAAAATGACAAAGCTGATAGTGCTTGATGAGAATATCGGCTCTATGACCGAGTTCAAGCAGATCATCGGCAGAGGTACCAGACTGCGTGAAAAAGAGGGCAAGACGCACTTTGTAGTTATGGATTTCAGAGGTGTGACAAGGCTGTTCTATGATGAAGGCTGGGATGGGCCGGTCGAAATTGATTCAAATTATCATTCTCCAGAACCTAAGATCGATACTGACGGCCCTGTTGATTCTCCATTACCACATCCTGAGCCACAGCCTAAACCGTATGTCGGTGTAGATGGCTGTACTGTACGAATTATAAACAAAGTGGTATCGGTTTATGATGCGGATGGTAAGCTTCTTCGTCACGAGAATATCATAGATTATACAAAGACAAACATTTTAGGAGAATTTGCCGATCTAGAACATTTTATCAGAAGCTGGAATAGTGAAGAAAAGAAACGCACTATTTCAGAGCTGTTTAAAGAACACGGGATAGATATTCAGGCCTTAAAAGAATCACAGGGTATGGGCGATATAGACGATTTTGATTTTATAATACACATAGCGTTTGATAAGAAACCATTGACCCGAAAAGAACGTGCAAACGATGTAAAGAAACGTGATTTTATCAGCAAATATAATGGTCTTGCGAAAGAAGTTCTGGAAGCCCTGCTTGATATGTACTCAAACGAGGGCATTTATCAGATAGAGGACACACAGGTATTAAAGCTTGATCCTTTTATCCGTATGGGCAAGCCTGCGGCAATCGTTAAGTTGTTTGGTGGTAAGGAAGGATATAAAAAGGCTGTAAAAGAGCTTGAAGAAGAAATTTACAAGGTGGTTTAAAATATGAGCAGTTTAAGTAATTTCGTAAAGAGATTACGGGATATTATGAGAAACGATGCAGGTATCAACGGTGATGCACAGCGTATCGAGCAGATCGCTTGGCTGCTGTTTCTCAAGGTTTACGACACAAAGGAAGAAGATTGGGAATTTGATGATGATGCCTATGAGTCTATTATCCCCGAAGATTGCCGTTGGCGTAATTGGGCGGTAGATGACGGCAAGGGTACAGCTTTGACAGGTGATGATCTGCTTGATTTCGTCAATAATACGCTGTTTCCCACGCTGAAAGGCATACAAGTTTCCAAGACTACACCTATCAATAAGGCTATCGTCAAGACAACATTTGAGGACACCAACAACTACATGAAGGACGGTGTTTTGCTCCGACAGGTGGTCAATGTCATTGATGAGCTTGACCTCACCAATTATGAGGAAAGCCACGCATTTGGCGATATTTATGAGTCTATCCTGAAAGAGTTGCAAAGTGCAGGCTCTGCCGGTGAGTTTTACACGCCCCGTGCTGTGACTGACTTCATGGCACAGATGATAAAGCCTGTAATCGGTGAAAAGATGGCTGATTTTGCCTGCGGTACGGGCGGATTTATCATCAGTTGGCTCAAAGCCCTTGAATCACAGAAAAAGACTGTTGAGGACAGAGCGGCGTTTGATACCTCGGTTTACGGTATTGAAAAGAAGCAGTTCCCGTATATGCTTTGTGTCACAAACCTTCTGCTCCATGATATTGACACACCGAGAGTATATCATGATAATTCGCTGTTAAAGGATGTTCTTGACTATACGGAGGACGATCAGTTTGATGTGGTTCTGATGAATCCACCATACGGCGGCAGCGAGAAAACGGAAGTCAAGAATCATTTTCCGTCTGATCTCGCAAGCAGTGAGACTGCTGACCTGTTCATGTCGGTCATTATGTACCGCCTGAAGCAGAACGGCAGAGCTGCGGTCATTCTCCCTGACGGTTTCCTGTTTGGTACGGATAACGCTAAAGTCGCTATCAAAAAGAAGCTGATGAGCGAGTTCAATCTGCACACTGTCATTCGTATGCCGCACAGCGTTTTTGCTCCGTACACCTCTATCACTACCAATATTCTATTCTTTGACAGGACAGGTTCTACTAAGGAAACATGGTTTTATCGTCTGGATATGCCCGACGGGTACAAGAATTTCTCCAAGACAAAGCCGATGAAGCTCGAACACTTTGCTTCTGCTGTTGAGTGGTGGAGCGACCGACAGGAGATCACCATTGACGGCTTTGACAAGGCGAAAAAGTACACGGCTGAGGAACTTGCGGAGAGAAATTATAACATTGACCTCTGCGGTTTCCCTCATGAGGAAGAAGAAATACTCCCTCCGAGAGAGCTGATCCAGCAGTATCAGGAGAAGCGTGCAAGCCTGAATGCGGATATTGATCGTATTTTGGAGCAGATCACATCAATACTTGGTATTGATAGTGTGGAGGATTTAAAATGACAGCACAACAGTTAAAAAATTCAATACTTCAGCTGGCTGTACAGGGCAACCACCTATATATTTATATATTTTAATATTATCTTATATCATATATAAAATAATATAAATATAATAGTTATGGATATAAGAAAAACGAGAAAAAGCAAAAACAGCACCTTTTGTGGCAGCCAATCGTTTCTGATAAAGTTTCGGTAAAATGGTGTCATAAAGGGTGTTTTTCTTCTGCTGGAAAAGATCAATGCGGACGCTTGACGTTGCTCTGAAAATATGCGAAATCAGATAGTGGTGACGTTCGGGACTGTCAATTTTTCATTGGAAACAAGTTTGGTTTGTAAAAGCTGTAGGTTTTTGCCTTGGCTCTCACATCGATTTGTGAGAAGTGAAGATTTTCTTCTCAAATCTCCAAAAATAGTAGCATTTTCGTGGAAAACGTGATAAAATAACAATGCTGCAGCAGAAGGAGAAAGAATATGATTGAGATCAAACGAGTTGCTCTCTACGCCAGATTTTCCTCAGATCATCAGAGAACCGAGTCCATCGATGCACAGATCAGAGCAATGAAGGAATTCTGCGATCATAACAAGTGGAAAATCGTAGAGACTTATATAGATGAAGCATACTCAGCCACCAATGACCGCAGACCAAGCTTTCAGCGTATGATCGCAGACAGCGGGAAAGGATTGTTTGACATTGTTTTAGTGCATAAACTAGATCGTTTCAGCCGTAATAGATACGATTCGGCAGTGTATAAAAACAAGCTGAAACATAACGGTGTTCGTCTTTGCAGTGTCCTGGAACGTCTTGACGATTCTCCGGAGTCCATCATTTTAGAAGCCATGTTAGAATCCATTGGTGAATACTACTCCTCCAACATCGCACGTGAAGTAATGAAAGGACTAAAGGAAAATGCCTTTCACTGCAAGCATACCGGAGGCTCACCGCCGCTGGGATACGATGTCGGTCCGGATAAGAAACTGGTCATCAACGAACGGGAAGCTGAAGCTGTCAGGATCATCTATGATATGTATATCAACGGATACGGCAATCGTGACATTGCAGAACGTCTCAATGCTGCCGGATACGTTACGAAAAAAGGCAATCCATTTACTCCAAATCGTGCAGCCTTTTATGAGATACTGAACAATCCCAAATACACCGGGACCTATGTTTACAATCGTTCTTCTGCAAAGGATTACAATCATCGGAGAAACAGTCATCGCCATAAGCCGGAAGAAGAAATTATAAGAATCGCCAATGGCTGTCTTGCGATCATCTCGCAGGAAACCTTTCAAAAGGCTGCGGAAAGAAGAAAATCTGCTTCTGCCGTAGGAAAATTGGGTGCAAAACACTTCTACCTCTGCTCTGGCATGGTTCGGTGTGGAGAATGCGGTAAGAAGATGAGCGGAGGAAAGCGGTACGGCAAATACCATTTTCATACGTACTGCTGTACAGCACACAGAAGCGACTGCTGTAACTTCAAAGAGATAGACAGTGAAAAACTGGATCACTACGTGACAGCACTTTTGGGGCGGGAGCTGTTTTGCGAAGCATCGATGAAGAAGCAGATCCGGCATCTGAATCAGTGCATCAGCAGGCATAACCGAAAACTTCCTGCATGGAGAAAAGCACTGGACGAGCAATTGGACAAACTCAATCTGGAATACATTCGGCTGCAAAGCAGTAAGGAGAAAACGATCGAGATCTGTGAGCAGATCAATACGCTGGAATCCCAGAGAATCGCTTTTGAAAGCAGTCGGGATAATTTGCAGGAATTAGAGGCTGTCGAGTATGCAGACTTTTGTGGCTTGATCGATTCTTTCTTCGCACTGCAGGAAGAATCCTTTCGGTTCCGCACATTTATCAGAGATTATATCAAAAGCATTACTGTGTATCGGGAAAGCGTTGTTTTCAGTCTGGACTGCGGTTTCGGTCTGCTGGACGGAGTTGACAGAAAGAAGCAAAAGCCATATTGAAACGATCAAGTGGTAACAAGAAATGGAGGAATTCAAATGAAGGTACTGTTTTTAGATATAGACGGTGTTCTGAAAGAGGAAAGCTATAAAGCTGCATTTCAGGATGAATGTTTTGCACGGTTAAAGAGAATCATTGATGCAACAGATGCACAGATCATCCTGACCTCTTCCTGGAGAGTGAACTACTGGAAGTTTGTAGAAGACGGATTCCAGACGGAGAACGAGGATGTTCTGAGACTCCACGAATACTTTGAAAAGTATGGTCTGAAAGTATCCGGACGAACGGATCTCACAAGACGCTCAGGTCCTGACAGCCGTCCAAGTGAGATCAGAAACTGGTTGGCAGACAAGCCTGATGTCGATACCTTCTGCATCTTGGACGATGACGACTTTTATCGTTGGAAGTGGCTATCGCAGTTTTTGGTGGTTACGAGAGTCAAAACGATCGATGAGGACGGATACAGCAGCTGGAAACGCACACTGTCTGATGCGGATGTAGAAAGAGCAATCAGAATCCTGAATATAGACAATAAGGCGTTGGTCGAGGAGCAGTTCACGCCGTAAGCGGTTGCTTTTTCAATCTCTGTGCAGCTGTTTGAAAGAAAAAGTAGAAAGGAGCGGCGTTATAATCTATGAAAAAGCTTGATAACTTTTCCAGCTGCCTCGATGTGCTTTGGCATGCCAATTTTGAGTTTGCGAAAGAAAATGAGATTTACAGAACAGGGATCATCTGGCAGTTCAATCTTACATTGGAACTGGCATGGAAGGCATTGCAGGAGATTTTGAAACTGCATGGTGCAGCTGGTGCAGAAACAGGTTCTCCAAGGGAAATCCTGCAGCTTGGCTATAAGCTTGGTTTTTTGAACGATTCTGCGGTTTGGCTGCTTATGCTGAAAAAGCGAAATGTTTCAGTGCATCTCTACAATGAAGGTGATATCGATGAAATGATTCTTCTGGTGCGTGACAGCTTTATCCCAGCTTTTTCCGCTCTTGAAAAAACACTGCGGAAAAAGCTTGCAGAAGTTTGTACGGATTGGGAGTAACATAAAAAATCCCTTAGAGATGTAACTCTAAGGGATTTTATCTTACCAATGCAATAGAACGATATGTTCAATAAAGCTGATACTTTTAATAATCGAAATGATCCACACCGCCGGATTTTACCCTGCACCGTTTCTGACAGAAACAAATTCCAAGCTTTGCAATGTTTTCATACTGTTCGTCCCGCAGGCTTGCTTCGTAGTCTTTTTCCTCAATTTGCCTGAGGGCATCTTCACAGGCTTTTGTCATCTGGTTATACTTTTCTACAACCTTAAATTCCAGAATTGCAGCATGATGCCATCTGGAACGCTGCTTTATCACCAGATCAAACCGTCCGTTGCCGGATTCCCGGTTGGAAACCACCATATAGCCGCTGAATCCAGAAACTAGTCCCGTCACAAAGCCATGGTAATAGTTTTCCTGTTCGTCAAAGCAACTGATGGTGTTGGTCAGCCAGGTACATAGCAAATCCTCTAGTTTTTCCGCATCTGCGTGAATCACAGATTCCAGAATGTCTGTTCTACTGTCACGGTTGACATGGTCGATAAACCACGAACGAATGGTGTTTTTGTAGATGCTCTTGATCTCCACATTGGGGATCACCATGTCATAGTAGGTTTCGTCGCCGATCGTTTCACAGGAGATGATTTTCAGATAGCCGGTAAACAGCAGAAAACTCCAAATGTAGTCCTGATTGACATCAATTGTACCATAGGTCACGTCCTCAAAAATCTGCGTGTGAATTGGTGTGCCGTTGATGAGTTCCTCCACCATAGATTTGGTACGCTCGTTGGACTCCTCAATAAGTCGCTTGACAATCCGATTGGAGCTGGTGTTCGACCAGTAAGGCTCGCAGGCAACCATGTCGTTTTGCAGGTAGGAGTCAATGCAATTGAGAACACTCCATGGGTTATAGATCTCCGTTAGTCCAAAACGGTAACCATCATACCAATTTGCGATTGTTCCGGCATACTGTTCCAGAGAAAAGGCTTGCAGAATCTCTTTCATTTCCTCCTGGGTAAATCCGAAATACTGGGAGAACTTGTTTTTCGTGATGGAGTAAGTTTTCAGGTTGTTCAAGCCCGTGAAAATGCTCTCTCTGGACACCCGCAGACAGCCTGTCAGAACTGCAAATTCCAGCGAGGGGTTGGTTTTTAACGCAGATTCAAAACAGCTGCGAATCAGGTTGGTCATGTCATCGTAGAAGCCTTCGTGGTAGGCGTTTTCTAATGGTACATCGTATTCATCAATGAGAATGATGACGTTCTTTTGGTATACTTTCTGCAGGCATTTTGACAGCAATTTAACTGCGGAATTATACTCTTTTGGCTCTGCAATTCTTTTCTTGATTTTTTGAAATTCCAGCTTATCTTCTTCGCTGACTGCATCTGATTGCAGAATGATTTCATGACGTTCGAACTCATCTGAAAGCAGTTTGACATACTCAAAATAGGCTTCTTGATAGGAAGCTCGTTTCATGCTTTTCAGCGAAATACTGATTACCGGATACTGTCCCTGATACACCATATACTCCGGATACGCTGCGATTTTCAAACCATCAAAGAGATAGGCGTTGCTTTTCTCAGTTGCCTCAAAAAATCGCTGCAGCATACTCATATTGAGTGTTTTGCCAAATCTTCTCGGTCTGGTGAAAAGATTGACGGTTTCTTTGTTTTCCAGAAGTTCCTTTATCATCGGCGTTTTATCAACAAAGTAGTACTCGTTGTCCACCAGCCGTTTGAAATCCTCTACGCCAATTGGCAAGGGTTTGTGTTTCATGTTCTCACCTCTGCTTGTTTCTGCAATTTTACCGGGATTCTTGTTATTGTTATTATACCATGTTCATCCGGAAAAAGCAACTGGATTCATGAGAAATATAGGGCAGGAAAAATGGCGGTTGGATAAATCGTTTATATCTGTTTGAACACTTGAAATTTTGCTGGGATTATGGTATGATAAAGACATAAATAACATAAGAGGTGGAACTGGTCATGCCAGAAAATGCAACGACAAATGAAAGCAATCATGTGACATTGATTTTGCGAGAATTAAGTGATGATGAAAAGATGAAATATATCACTGAAATGCGTGAAAAGGCTCTTCACGATGAAGCAACGGCAATAAATGCTGCTGAAAAAAGAGGCGAAAAAAGAGGAATGGAGAAAGCAAGAGCAGAAGGTCTAGCAGAAGGCAGAAAGGCAAGAGAAGCAGAAATAGCAGAAAAAATGCGTAAAATTGGCATGACAGAAGAACAGATTAACTCCATTCTAAAGTCATGATTATCATTTCATCAACTGAGCAGAACTCTGCAAATATTCTAGTTTGATTAAAACAAACATTGCGAGCAGCAGCTTCTCCTGCTGCTCAATTTTATAATCTATCTCAAATGAAGAAAAGAGAAGTATCTATGTTAAATGTTTACTTTGGTGATATGCCGGAAGCTATTTACGATACAAAAATTTATTTCAATAATACATATAAGGATAGCTGGATTACCAAGCAGTTATCGAGAGAAATGATAAAAGCAGTTGATCATTCTGATGTCATTGATGAAAGAACCATACACAGTCCTGTTTTCGGAAATATTGATCCGAAAAAACTTTCTGGCGGTGTAAAAACGTTAATGCTAATTGCCTATGATAAAACGAAGATCTTCAATGCTTCTAAATGTGGGGATAACTGTGCAGAGTGGATCCTGAAAATTGCAGAAAAGCAAAAAATTGTAATCAATCTACGTCATCTTATGGACTTTGGAGAAGGAAAATTTAAGATCAAGGTTTTGAACACCGGAAAGATTGTAAAAAACATGGGGGAACTTGTGTTAGAGCTTGTGTTCATAGCGAAAAAGTGATATAATAGGAGACATGAAAAA
>OGQH01000576.1_pt1 | contig 45714 bp, 31 predicted proteins | sample 1553181 | NCBI WGS metagenome assembly OGQH01 (sample SAMEA2579946, study PRJEB22360) | human gut metagenome | biome: human gut; feature: human-associated habitat; material: faeces | place: Denmark | collected 2008/2010 | reverse complement strand
CCGCCGTAGCGGTTGGGCAAATCAGGCAGACCATCGCTCCTTCGAACACATCCCGGTATTCCTCTCTCATTGGCAGCCAGAGCAATAAGGCGGCAAGCACCAAACTGGAAACCGCTTGGATAAGCAATAGCCAACCATGCCAAGGGCTGGGCATCAATTCCCGGACAGAGATCTTACAGAAGGTCAGGAGCAGCTGGGCAAAAATCAAAAAGGGCGTCAGATACGCTATTAAAGTGTACATGAACGGCTTTGTAGGCTCCAGAAAAGTAACATTGGCGAAAACAAAATACCCTATCGCACCCGCTAACATGGAAATAGGGAGTGTCCATGTCTTGAAGAATTTCAACATAACGCCTATTCTTTTAATTCGGGATGCAAAATAACATCTTTCCACCGAAAGAGGCAAGAGAAACGGGGATTAATTAGGGATAAAGAGAGACGGGGCATGCCCCGTCTCTACATTAGATATTCTTACAGCTTACTTTTAATGTCCTTATCCCGTAACGAGGGATAGAGAGACGCATTGAACTGGCGCCTTTCTTCTCGGTGACGGTTAAGTCCTCAACCAGACGGTTATCCAATTCCACCAAGCTCGCTTTCACGTCTTGTCCTTGGAAGGTTATCGTTTTAGGGGAGGCATCGCTTTGGGCATTGAATAGGCGGATGTAAAGGTCATTACCTTTATAGACCATGGAGACCAACTCGTAGGCATTATTCTCTATCCGGAAAAGGGAACCGGATGTCAAGGTAGCATCGCCACCCAAGGTTGCGACCAAAGGCTCATTGCGTCGTTCGCTTTGTGTCCAAATACGGCTTTTCTCCCAAGTTCCGGCATGAGGGATCAAGGCATACGAGATCTCGGTCGGACGGTCTATGATATAATCCCGGCCCCACAAGCCTTTACCGGCGTATTGTACGTTCAAGGCCAATGGGAAATCCTTACCATGCGCATAGCTGGTCGTATGATCCGTGAATAATGACAGACCGCAAGAGTTATCCTTGCTCGCTACATCCACCCAATTCAAGATGATGTTATGCTTGATGCTATCCCAACGATTGAAAAAGGTATTCTCCAACCGGCTCTCGCAAACATCGAACGGAGCGTCCTTATAAATCTGTTGGTTGGCGATCTGGGTAGGCAGATACACCAAAAGTTTGTAACGGTCGTCATAAAATGCCTTACGGGGATTATCCGCACGGAATTCGATACCCGGCTCACCAATGCGAGGGTTTCCTGTCCAATCCAGTTTAACATTCATATCGATGCGAGGCTCTCCCTGCGTTAACCGGATCGTTTGGGTAAATGAATACTTTCCGATCTTGCCTTTCACAGCTACCTTCACGAATAAGGGCCCTTGCTCCAACACGCTCACCTCAGCCGGTTGATCCATACTGGAAAGGAAACCGCCCTCATCGATAAAATATCCCCGAAGCTCATTGAACCCACGTTCATTCCGGTTATCCACGAATTCCTTGCCTCGTACGGCTTTCGCTTTCAAGCTTTCTATTACACCTCCTTTAGAGGGGTTTAGCACCAAGGTGTATAAATCACTTTCCATGCGAAACGTACCGTCTTTCTGTCTCTCAGCCTTCAAGGTTCCAGACTGTTTATCCTCTGCCTTCCGGATCGCATAAGAGGCATAACCGGCTGAGGGGACTTGCGCACGAAACAAGAGTTTTGAAATGCCGTCTTCCGTCAACCATTGAGCCGGTTGTTTCTTTCCTTGCTTATCAAGAACCACCCAATCCGAGTTTCTCCATGAGACGGGAACTTCCACCGCCACCAATTCATTCCGGTCGGTAGCCAAGGTATTATATACGTACACCGTGGATTCACCTTCCTTTTCTTTCAATAAGGACAAGGCGTTATCAATTATCTGACGGCTGTTTTGATTGGTCACCCCAGTCCAATCCGTAACCGTCTCCGCCCATGTCTTTTTCCCTTGTAGTTGATTGTAAGGAACGATCCAGCAATCATGATGCTGGGACAATAGAAGCGTGCGCCATCCCTCATCGATACGTTCAGTCAGCCATTCCATGCCTTTGTATAAGCGAGCGTAAGCCGCCATTTTCTCCGCACGCACGATAGCGTTCTCGGCTACCCGTACCTCTCCGGCCAAACGCTGCATGACCTGCGTTCCCCACATCAAGCCACCTAGGACATCCTCTTGCGAGAAATGCCAATCATCCTGAGTAGTCCCGACGGAGCAGTCTTGGATGTAATTCCGCCAAGTCTTATAGGCGGTCGGCGTATAATAGGCCGCCGTATCCTGTCCCAGCCAAGGGCCTTTATCCCAGCCATGGCTCCATGCAGCGTCTTGTATACACATTCCGACCGGGTGCTGAATACCGGTATCCAAGCATTTATGGATGTAGTCCTTCGTATTGAACCACGAGATGGATTGCCAGCAAGAGCCGGGTTGTAAATCCTCGCAGGCGTAACGGGGTACGGTGGTCAGTCTCGTACCATCCGGCCCTACCCAATTCACCAACTCACCTCCGTAAGCACTTACGTAGCCACCCCACATCGTATTCGGGTTCTTAGTAGAGGCATACGAGAAGCCGAATGACTTCAATATATACGGCAGGCAACTGGTAAAGCAAGGCTCTTCCGCCGAATAGGTGGTAAATACCGCCTCGGGGAAATGTTTCTGGATCAGCCGCATTCCATATTCGAATTGGCGGATAGCGCTCTCGCCGGATGTTCCGAAGAAATAACTTTGGGCATAGGTCGGGTTTACATACTCTATCCGCCCGCTCTCCACGGATTGATCCTTAAATAAACGCTTGAAAGCCTCGTAACCTTCAGGGTCTCGTTGCCGTACGACTTCCCATGATTCAGGCTCGATCTCGATATTGATATTCCAGTTGGGATTCTGCCTTAATTTCTGGGCGATAAAGGCGGTCTGCCCCACCGGGTAATGCCCGTAGATACCGCCATGATAGCCATCGATGAAATAGGCTTGTTGGGCATCCGCCCAACCGGCCAACAAGAATTGGCTTAATACGAATATCGCTAGTTTCTTTTTCATATAATATGTACTATTAATTCACATTTAGAATACGGTGGGAGACGGGGCACGCCCCGTCTCTACAAGTCTGTAAATTTCTTGATCTCTATTCGCAAGGGGATTGGTTTATTTTGCTCATAGATCCGGTCGACCAGATCCTGTTGCTCATTTACGCAATCCTCACGAATCCCCTTGTGCATGTATTGTAGCCAAAGGTCGCCGTTCCATTGCAAGAAGATGTCGTGGGGACGGTATTTGCGCAAGGTGTCCACGGCAGCCTCGTCGCAGGCCCAAAGCATGCCCGTCTTCCGCATCAAGTTATATTCCACCCAATAAAATTCACGCATCTTACGCTCTTTCAACCAGCGTTCCTCGTTCATCTGGCGGATCTTCATCGCTTGTTTATACTGCGGGGTATTCTGAAGAAGAGCCATATTGATGCCTCGCTCCAACTCCCTCGCCGTAAAACGACCGATAAACTCCCCACCGATCGTCAACCCGTAATATCCATCCGACAAACCGCTCACAGACAATCCCTCATAATTCATCTCATCCATAAAAGGGATAACACTCAAGGCATCTGCCTGCGTATGTTTCTCATTATCATAATAAGAGGTATCGATAGGATACGGAAGCGATTTCGCCTCGTACGTAAAAGTAAGGTTATCCGAGGAAATAGACAAATCCGAGACACGGCAATTATCCGAGCGAGTCACCTTTTTTCCAGCTCCGTCTATCCGGATATCGGCTACCGGCTTACCGGCCAGGCCTTGCGCCTTCAAGAAGAGATAAGCCATGACCAGATGCCCGTCCGTGGAGGGATGTATACGATCCTTCCCGCACAAGGTATACATGGAATCCGCCGCTTGCTCCCATTGGTTGATCGCTACCATCGGGCGGTTGAAATCCACGAATCCCCATTGATTCTCCCGGGCACGGGCATTCAGGAAATCCACGATCTTCAAGATCGGCGTATTCTTCCCCGGGAAAGCGACCTTATTGAAACGGGAAGTCTCGTCATAAGGAGAACTTCCGATCAAGATTTTCCTCACCTCCGGATACTTCTTATAGACCTCCTCGATAAGAGCATAATCCCGACAAGCTTTCTCTACCCGGTTCCGGGCGATCGTATCGGCCCCCGGCTTCCGAAAATCCATATAGCCGACATCGTTCATGCCAAAAGATAGCGTCACCACTGTAGGCTCATGTTCGAAAACCTTATCCAACCGCTGGTAAATCATCTCGGCTACATCCCCACCTACTCCCTCGTTAAAGATATCGATGCGTTGATCCGGGAAACGGGTCATATAGTATAGCCAGATATATGAATGATAATGACCACCGCAAGTAATGCTGTTTCCCACGAAGGCGATCCGATCTCCTTTCTGAAACGGAGCTATCGACTGAGCATATACTCCTGCAAGACCTGATAAAAGCAAACAGACAAACAAAACATATCTTTTCATCTCTATTTCTCTCTTCTCTAATTTTCTGTGATGAATAATATATACCGTGTTAAAAAATATTACTATCAATAGTAATCGTATTTATCATGGATAATAATCCGGATTACTACGGATAGTAATATCCTCCCACACACCTCTAGTCTAGAGAATCGCCCGCTTACTTTTAGCGAACGACATCCTCACCGAGCAGAGGGTTCAGTTCTTTCTCACGCAAAGGTACCGGGAAAACCAAATCCGATTCTTTAAACGGATACGTATGATTAACCGCCTGATAGCCGAATAAATCAACCATTTGCTTCGATACCGGATCAAACGCACGGTGAGTACGCAACATATCATACCATCCTGTAAACTCATAACAGAGTTCCCACGCACGCTCTTTCAATACTTGATCAACCGTGATCGAAGTTGGTCTCGCCTCATCAGGCAACGCACGGTGACGAACTTGGAAATAAGCATCAACCGCCGTAGCGTCAGAAGTAGATCCTCCATCCAAGGTAGCTTTTGCCTCCGCACACATTAATAGAACATCCGCATAACGGTAAACCGGGATATTCGCCCCGCTCTTTCCTGTAGATTCCGCATTCTCATCCCAATATTTGCATAAATAAGGAACATCCAAAGTAATCGTTGTCTCCGGATCACCATATTTGGGTTTAGAAGTATAGAAAAACTCCTCATTCCGTTTACGAATATCTTGGTCATCATAACTTTCATAAAACTCTTTACAAGGAGCCAAACCACCCCCATAAGCCGGAGTAATGGAAATCGGTTGTTCCGGATAAGGCAAAAGGCCAAAATGGAAAGGAGCCCCGGCATCTTGCGCCTCACGCTGGATCATAAAAATATGCTCGCCACTATTTTCATTCTCTGACGCACGCAAATCCTTATAATCAGCGAACAAGCTAAAGGCTCCACTGTCAATAACCTCCTTGGCTTTCTCGTAAGCCAATTGATAATACTCATTTCCTTTTTGAAGCGGATAACCTGCCATTGTCAAATAAACCTTGGCTAAAAGGGTCTTGATCGCTCCCATAGAGACATGGTCTGTTTTATCACTCCAATCCAGCCCGGACTGCTCCGCCTTTTTCAAGTCTTCCACGATCTGGTTATAAATATCTTCCTTAGGAGACCTTGGAATCTTCACCGTATTCAAGTCTACCGTAGGTTCCGTCTTCAACGGGATATCCCCGAATAATTGTACCCCTTGGAAATAGTAATATGCCCGCAAGAAATAAGCCTCTCCCAGATACTTCGCTTTCTGGCTCTCGCTAATAATATCCGTAGCGGAAACATTTTGAATCACGCTATTACAATTTTCCAAAGGAAAGAAAGTAGCCTTCCAGAAGTTACGAATAATGCCGTTACTCTCTTCCAAACCGGAAAGCAACAAGAACTGGTTCTGCTCATTACCGGCCGCACGAGGACGATAACTAGTACCTACAAGATATTCCAAGTTAAAAAGGTGAACTGTAGCAATCTCGAGGTCGGAACTCAACAGATCATCAAGCCCGTCATAAGTGCCATCCACAGCCGCCTTTATCTGGTTCTCTGTCGTATAATATTCAGAAGGACTCAAGAAGGTTTTCGGGTCTTCCTCTAAAAAATTCGTACAGGATGTAAAAGCCATTGTCGCCGAAAGCAAGCCACACATCCATACATGCGCTTTATTTTTCATATCTTAGTTTTTTACGAAGTAAAGATTAAATAATTAGAAATTAACACCTAAAGTAAATGAGTACGTACGAGGTTTGGGATAGGTATAAAAATCCACTCCCTGCTCAAATACGGCATCATAACTCGTTACCTCCGGATCACTACCAGAATAGTTCGTAATCAAGAACGCATTCTCCACATTGAATCCCAAGGATAAACTCTTGATGTGAGCGGCAGAAAGCATACGGGAACTAAAGTCATATTTCAAGCCGATATTACGTAAACGCAAGAACGAACCCGGCTCACAACTCCAAGAATCTACGTCATTCTCATATCCATCTCCCGGAAGGCGCAAGCTAGGCACCATCGTGTTTTGGTTTTCCGGCGTCCAAGCGTTCACCGGAATGTCCGCATAAGCATTGGAGAATGTCACACGGTTACCCATCAACTGGCGAGTGAAGTTAATCAACTTATTACCATATACCCATTGCAAATCAAACATAAACGTGAAGCCTTTCCACGAGAATGTATTTGTCATATTCATCTCGAATTTAGGAGCGCCATTTCCGATATAGTCTTGGTCTTCGCCATCCTTCATTCCATTACCATTCTTGTCCCAATACTTGATATCGCCGGGTTTATTATTATACTTAGCGGCTTCTTCCGCCTCATCAGTACCCCATGTACCTAGGCGAACATAGCCGTAAAGAGCATTTAAAGGATGTCCCTCTTCAATGCGTCCTCCCCACTTACCGATAATATTATCATTTATATCCAGTACCATCGAGCGGTTCATCGTATAATTCCAAGAGGTAGTCCATAAGAAATCACGGCTTTGGATATTGCGTGTATTCAAGCTCATCTCAAGACCTTGATTACGGATCTTACCCAAATTTGTCATAGTTTTCTCATATCCCGAGTTAGAAGGCAATTGTAGCTCATACAATAAATCAGTCGTAATCTTATGATAATAATCCGCCATAAACTCGATACGCCCATTAAAGAAACTCAAATCGATACCCGCATCAAGTTGTCTGGATTTCTCCCAGCGTAAATCCGGATTTGCCATACTTTTCAACGTAACGATCGTCGTCATATCCTTGCCAAAAGGAAGGCGTTTATTCTCATAACGTGCCATAGACGCATAATCACCGATTTCCGCGTTACCCACCGTACCGTAGCTCAAGCGGACTTTCATATCATCAATCACCTTTTTTGCGTTCTCGAAGAAATTCTCATTGGATACACGCCAAGCGGCCGAGAATGAAGGAAAGAAACCATATTGGTTATTCAAGCCAAAACGAGAAGAACCATCCTCACGGAAAGAAGCGCCCAATAAGTAACGATTGTCAAAATTATAGTTGATACGGGCATAGTAAGAATTCATTTTATTATCCGTATAGTCTGAGCCAACCTTAGAACGTACGGTGCCAACTCCCATATTATTGTACTCAAAATAATCATCGAAGAAATTCTCGGCCCCTAGCTCGCTTTTCTCTGTTTTTGAGTAATACCAACTGGCTCCCGCTACGACATTCAAGTTATGCTTATTCCAGCTTTTATCAAAAGTCAAGTAGTCCTCATTCGTCCACGACATCGTATTTCGATGTGCTTTCTCCGCTTTACCCTTTTGAGTATCTCCATAGCCGAATAAGGTACTCGGGTTATAAGATGAATTGATATAAGAACCATCCTGGCGGCTGAAGCTAGTCGTTAACTTTAACCAAGAGGTAATCTTAAACGTACCAATCACGTTAGCCAACGTGTACTGATTCTTATCGATATTCTTACGTTCCTTTAAAATCCTCACGGGATTCTCCGTATCTTCCGCACCTGGATAATCTCCTTTACGGGAATAGGTACCATCCTCATATTGAACCGGAAGGAACGGTAATGCTTCCAATGTATACCGAGAGATCGCATTCTCCGAGTTTCGGGCATTACTAGATCCAACATTCAACATGGCCTGTAAATGGAACCATTCTTTCAAATCCCATCCGACATTGATAAATGCGTTTAACTGACGTTTATAGGTCTCCAACATTATACCTTGATTATCTTTGTAACTTACATTCGCCACAGCGGTCAGCTTATCGCTTCCTCCAGAGAAACTAAGTGAATGCTGATGAGAAAAAGCCGTACGAGTCACGGCATCCTGCCAATCCGTATCATATTTCGGAGTCCCGTCCGGATTGAACAGGTCATTCTTATGCGTAAACATATTGCTCGGATCCAGATGGGGAGCGATACGTCCCGGTTGAGCCTCATAAGCACGCTTGAATACATCCAAAGCCTCTTCCGCATTTAAGACATCGACTTTACGAGCTAACGTTCCTGCTGACAGAACTGTATTATACGAGATATTCGTCGTATTTTTCTTACCTTCCTTTGTTGTTATCACCACAACGCCATTCGCACCTCTCGCACCATAAATAGAAGAGGAAGTAGCGTCTTTCAAGATATCGATAGACTGGACAATATTCGGATCAATCTGGTCCGGATCCACGCCAACCACACCATCGACCACATATAGCGGTGTATTAGAAGAATTCAAAGAACCGATACCACGGATTTTTATCGCAGGACTACCACCCGGTGCACCAGAATTCAAGGCGATATTAACACCAGCCACCTTTCCGGCCAATCCTTGGAATACGTTCGTGGCATTCGGACGCTCCAATAACTTCTCCGAGTCTACGGAACCCACTGATGTCGACAAGTTTCGTTTCAACATCGTACCATATCCAACGACAACGACCTCTTCAAGCGCCTTATAATCCTCGGCCAACTTCACGTTAAACAGTGTACGATTCCCGACCTCGATCTCTTGCTCCGCATAGCCGATATAGGAAAATGACAGGATATCGTTATTAGCCGCATCCAAGCTAAACTTTCCATCCAGATCCGTAACCGTACCGACCGTCGTACCCTTAATCACGACATTGGCCCCGATAACCGGTATGCCATCCGGATCCGTAACGATACCGGAGATCTTTTTCTTTTGTTGCTGTACGGCGTCTTTCTTCAAGATCGTGATGTGCTTACCTGATATGCGGTAGGTCAAGTTCGTGTTTTTCAACAACTCATTCAACACGTCGGTGACTTGGCGATTCTTCACCTGTATATCCACCTGCTTACTATTATCGATATCCTCGCTCTTATAGAAAAACATGAACTCGGTCTGTTTCTCAATCTCCGAGACGACATCATAGAACGTCCCGTTCTTTACTTCTACCGTAACTTGAGCTTTTTGCGCATAGGTATCCGCCGAGACATGCAATATACCCAGTATTAAAAAAAGCAATGTGATCTTCATGATTGATTTAATTTTTTTAGGCAATAGCTCATCGCTATTCCAGACTTTTTCCATAAGTTTGTAATTATTTTTTATTAATGACTTACCTTGCTCGCTACTTTTTAGAGGACAGCGATAAAGGTGATTAAACGAATAATGAACGTCTAAGAATCGGGGGTGAGTGGTGTCAGTCCCGATTCTTTTTTGTGATCAGGTATTTGTCATAGGCAATTCGAATGTTTAAGGTTATACATCTATTATTTTGTTATTTGCTCCTCGCCGATATCAGGATATCTTTTCCGTCTTTCGTGAAAGTGAATTGTTTCTCCGAGTTAATAATATCTAGCACCTCTTGTATACCTTGATCCAAGGAGAAGGTTCCTGTGTAGCGGATGTTCCGCAGACTGTCATGCGCCAAGCGGATATTTACCCCATAGTAATTCTCCAGACGTTTTACGATAGAGACTAAGGTCTCATCCTTGAAACGATATTTCCCTCCTACCCAAGCGTTCGAGATCGAGGCATCTGTCTCTGACAAGAAAATAGAGCCGGTCCGGTTATCCGACCGGGCTTGTTGATTCGGCTTTAGCTTCATGCTACTCATTTTCCGTCCTTGAGCGTCAAAAGATTCCAACAGGATACTACCACTTAATAAGGTGGTGACGCTAAAGCGATCATCGTTGAAAGCCTGTATATTGAATGAGGTTCCGAGTACCGTGATTTGTTGGTTCTTTAGTTTTACGATGAAAGGTTTCGAATGATTCTTCGCAACCTCGAAATAGGCCTCACCCTCCAGATGAACCACACGCTCATCTCCATTAAAAGAGGTGGGGTATTTAAAACGGGTGGAGGCATTGAGTATGATCTTACTGCCGTCGGATAGCAATAGCGTGTTCGCACGTCCGCCTTTTTCCACTACGATCTCGTTATATTCCATATCGCCGGCATATAAACGATTGCTTATCCATTGATTCATACCCACACCTATTCCCATAGCGATTACGATAATCGCCGCATATCTCAAGAATGAAAGCCAGAACTGTTTGCCAAGGACCTTGGATTTCACAGATACGCCAGAGATCGCATCCAGCTTTCCAGCCATTCGCTCCCAACTACGCTCCACGGAATAATGGTTCAAGAACGCCACTTCTTTCCGAGTGTCAAAAAGCCCCTTAAGCTCAAAGAAGTGGGCTTTATTAGCGTCACTCTCATGAATCCAAGCATCCAACACTCGAAGTTCATCCTCTTGAATCTCGTTCTGCAAATAGCGTATGATCAGTTCTTCTATCGAATTATTAGATTCCATTTTCTGTTTCATTTATAATATATACGACCGGTTTCCTCTTTTTACTTACGTATTCTACCGTATTTTCATCTAAAAAATAAAACCAGTGCCAGAAGCGCCAACACATTCCGTATGATCTTCAATCCTTTATAGAGTTGCGCCTCTACCGTACGTTGAGAGATATTTAGCATTCCTGCGATCTCCACTGATTTCTTCCCGTCCACATAAGCCAACGTAAAAACCTCTCGGCATCTGTCCGGTAACTTGGCTATTTCCCGGTAAACGGAGTCCAGACGCTCTTTCTCCAGCTCCGCCGCATCCGACTGATTATAATAATCTATCTCCTCTATCTTTAGTCTACGAGCAACCTCATCCGCATAAGTCATTTCTATTGATTTATGCTTTAGGTAATCGAGGCAAGCATTTTGAACGGAACGGAATAGGTATGTCTTCAAGCCTTCTTCCACGGAATAAATCTCTTTCTTTTGCCAGATCTTGATGAATATATCATGCACTAAATCTTCCGCCGTATCGCTATCCACATATTTCGAGGCATAAAAGATCAGTCTGGGGGCATTCTCCAGATATAATAATTTAAATTTATCTAACTCATGGTTCTTAATAATATAGTCTTTCATGCTCAACGTGGACATTTCTTGTATTATATTAGACAGTTCAAGGCTTCTCCTTTATCTATATACGATCATAGAAACAGATCTACTTACGCCCACACGAAAAAAATAACACAAAAACAAAAAGCCCTATCCGAACTTAATCAGATAGGGCTTTCAGATTATTCTATCGCTAGATATTATCTCAACGGGATATATTGTACAAACGCCTCGATCGCCTCATAAGAAGCCAAACCTAATTGGCGATACAACTCCGCGGTAGCACGGTTGCGATCTTCGGCACGCTGCCAGAACAAACGCTCGTCGTCACCCAGATACGGAGCGCTCTCGGCCTGCGATTGATGCTTCAAAATAGCGTTACGTTTGAAGCGCAACTCCTCCGGACTGATAGGTACGGCCATCTCAATATGGTCCATTTCCCATTCTGCCCATGCGCCGCGATACATCCATACACGGCAGTTCTTCATCCATTCCTCGTCTTTCACCTCGTCGATAGCGGCCAGTACGGCATCCAGACAAACCTTGTGGGTTCCGTGCGGGTCAGCCAAGTCACCGGCGACAAACATTTGATCCGGCTTGATCTCGAGCAACAGGGCCTTTACGATATCCTTGTCGACCTCACTCAAATCATTCTTTTTCACTAATCCGGTCTCGTAGAACGGAAGATCCAAGAAATGAACATGATCGTCCTTCACGCCCGAGTAGCGGCAACCGTGACGGGCTTCCTCACGACGGATCGTTCCTTTCATAAAGAGGACATCCTTTCTCTCCGGCTCGCCGTTCTCCACCTTCTCGTAACGCAGGTAGTTAATGATCTCGTTCGCTTTATCCTTCACGGCCGAGTCGGGAGAGTATTTCTCACATACATCACGCAAATACTCGCAATAACGGATTACCTCCTCGTCGCCTACGGCAATATTACCGGAAGTCTCGTAAGCCACATGCACATCATGATGTTGGTCGCACAAACGGCGCAAGGTACCACCCATGGAGATCACGTCATCATCCGGGTGCGGACTGAATACGATCACTTTCTTCGGATACGGGTTAGCACGCTCCGGACGATTGGAATCGTCGGCGTTCGGTTTACCACCCGGCCATCCGGTAATCGTATGCTGTATATCATTGAATATCTTGATATTTACATTATACGCCGAACCATACAGGGCTAACAACTCGCCCAATCCGTGCTCGCTATAATCCTTGTTTGTCAATTTCAAGATCGGTTTGTCCGTCAACTGACACAACCAAACGATCGCACGGCGGATCAACTTATTATCCCACTCGCAGCTAGTCACCAACCAAGGATGGCTGATACGAGTCAAGTCGTAAGCGGCTGAAAGATCGATCACGACCTTGGCGTTCGGATGATTCTGCAAATAGCTGGAAGGAACGGCATCGCTAACCTTGCCCTCAACGGTCTTAGCGACAATGCTAGCCTTATCCTCGCCCCAAGCCATCAAGATCACGCTGCGGGCGTTCATCATCGTAGAGATACCCATCGTGATGATACCTGCCGGGACATTCTCCTGCGAAGGGAACGTACGGGCAGCCTCCTTGCGAGAAGCGCCTTCCAACAAGACCATACGGGTACGCGAGCTGATCGTCGTTCCACCCACGTTGAACATGATATTGCTGGAGTTACCGATACCTAGCAACATGCAATCGATACCTCCCACGGATTGGATCGTCTCCTCATACTGGCGGCAGAAATCCAGGATAGCGTCTTTCGGCATGCTTCCGTCCGGGCAATAGATATTCGCCGGATCGATATCGATCTGATCGAACAGCTCCTCTTTCAGACGAGCCAGATTTCCGGCGCTGGGATTAGTCAAGGGGTAAAACTCATATTCCACGAAAGCGATCACGTTGCGGAAACTTAATTTCTCCTCTTTATGCATACGGATCAACTCCTTGTAAACGCTTAGCGGAGACCGTCCGCCGGGTAAAGCGATCACGAAGGGCTTACCAATATCTTGTTTTTTACGGATTTGTGTTGCTATCTCTTTAGCGATAGCGAAAGAACCTTCCTCGGCCGATTCGTAAATGTTTGTCGGAATCTTTTCCAAACGAGTTAAAACTGAATGCTCGAAAGCATTTTCCGGGCGATAATACCGCAACGGTATACGCGTCAGAGTAATTTGAGAACTAAGGTTCGTTTTCATGTTTAATTATTGATTTAGTATTACAATCTTACTTGAATCACAAATATATGAAATAAGTACTGATTTCGCCATACGTTGATAGAACAAATTTATTAGCCGAAAGGTTTGATCTATATCGCCTAAAAATAAAAAAGGACCGTCCCGGCCAGCCAAGACAGCCCCTCTCTTTATTATTAACGTGTTTAGACCAATGTATTTGTCTCTGGAACTAAGTTTCCCATGCTCCATACCGCACGCACGTTCAACTTACGATCCAAGATCACGATATCCGCATCCTTCCCTCTTTGCAAGGTTCCGGTGCGATCGCTTACCCCCATCAGGCGGGCCGGAGTCTCGGAAGCCATACGGACTGCATCGGCCAAAGGAATGTCAGCCTTCTGCACCATCGTACGTACCAGTACGTCCATCGTGGCGATACTTCCCACCAATGAAGAATGATCCGCCAACTTGCATACGCCATCCTCAATGATAATGCGGGGATCGGATAACGGCTTACCCTCGTTGGCTGCGCAAGAAAGAGCGTCCGTAACCAAGCAAGTACGTTCCACTCCTTTCAGCTTATAAACCAATCGGAGAATCGTAGAGGGTAAATGACGCCCGTCAGCGATCACCTCTACCGTCATATCGTCCATCAAAAAAACACTTTCCACCGTTCCCTCGTACTTATATTCACGACGCTTATGGAAACCGGGCATAGCGTTATAGAAATGAGCCGCATGCGTGAAACCGGCATTGTAAGCGGTCTTAATATCATCAAACTCCGCTTCCGTATGCGAGATAGCGGATAGGATTCCCCTCGACTTCAAGTATTGGGCGAACTCAAGCGCACCCGGTATCTCCGGGCTGGAGTCCCAACGCTTGATGCAATCCGTGCGTTCCAATATCTCTTTATATTCTTTCGGATCGGCGGAATTCTCCTTATCGATAAACAGGCTCGCCGCCATCTTCGGATTCAGATACGGTCCCTCGATATGCAATCCCAAGATAGGGCCGTCTTTTTTCCTCATCATCTCCTCGCATACGGCCACCGCCTTATCGATCACCCCGATTTCCGGAGCCAGCACGGTAGGGAATATCGTCGTGGCCCCATGCTTCTGATGGGCAACTACCGCACCGTGGAAAGCCTCTTCCGTACATTCGGAGAAGTCGAAGCCCCCACCGCCATGGATATTCATCGCCACGAAACCGGGAACGATCGACATTCCTTTCGCATCCACCACCTTGGCGCCAATCACCGCTAAATCGCTATTTGTAACCTCCAATATCTTTCCGTCGCTAATCAATACGGAACCATCCTTCATCCATCCTTGCGGCGTAAGGATATGGCCATTTATAATCTGTGTCAGCATAATCGTTCTTGTTTAGAATAGTTTATTCGTACCTTCAACCAACTTACCCATCGCCCAGACCGCACGGACATTCAAGTCACGGTCCAACAAGACGATATCGGCGTCTTTACCCCGCTGCAACGTTCCCTTGCGATCGGATACGCCCATGATACGGGCGGGAGTCTCCGAGGCCATACGCACGGCATCCTCCAAGGGGATCTCGGCCTTCTGCACCATCGTACGGATCAGGCGGTCCATCGTGGCGACACTGCCCGCCAAGGCCGAGCGGTCGGCCAACTTACACACGCCATCCTCGATGATGACACGGGGATCGAAAGCGACTTGGCTATCACTGGCGGCGCAAGCCAAGGCATCCGTAATCAGACAAGTGCGTTCCACTCCTTTTATCTTATAGACCAGACGAAGGATCGTAGGCGGCACATGGATACCATCCGCAACGACCTCGACGGTCATATCATCGAGCAGATAGATACTTTCCACCGTTCCCTCATACTTATACTCGCGGCGTTTATGGAAGCCCGGCATGGCGTTATAGAAATGGGTGGCATGGGTATAACCTACCTCATAAGCGGTCAGGATATCCTCAAACTCGGCTTGGGTATGCCCTACCGAGGCGAGTACGCCTTTCGAGGTGATATATTTACCAAACTGCATCGCTCCCGGAAGTTCCGGAGCGGCATCCCAGCGCTTGATACAATGCGTTTCTTCCAACAAAGGGATATATTCCTCGGGATCGGGATTCTTGATGTTCTCAGGGATTTGTCCACCAGCCATTTTCATATTGAAATAATGTCCTTCTAAGTGAAGCCCCAGAACCGGGCTATCTTTCTCGGCCATCAGTTTCTCGGTGGTCTCGGCGGCGGCACGGATCATCGGGATGGTAGAAGAGGATAAGGTGGGGAAGATACTGGTAGTACCGTGTTTCATGTGTGTGGCCACCGCCGCACGGAAAGCTTCCTCGGTGCCTTCCATAAAATCACGGCCTCCACCTCCGTGCACGTGAATTTCCACGCCTCCGGGGACGATGTACATACCTTTGGCGTCTATCAAGGTTGCCCCCACTACCGCTAAGTCGCAGTTTGTCACTTCTAAAATCTTCCCGTCGCTTATCAATACCGAGCCGTCTTTCAGCCAGCCTTGCGGGGTAAGAATCTTTCCATTAATGATCTGTGTTAACATGATATGTGCTTTAAGCTTTCGCGTTTTTTTGGATAGCAAAGTTAAGGACTTTCTTTTTAAAACGGGTAAGCTATTAAAGGTTATTTTCAAGGAATAATCAAAATGACACTTTGTAATCCGAACCTCCGGAGAACCGAATATTCCGGGCCTAAGTACTGCTCGCCTCCAAATCCGAAAGAAAATTTCAGCAAACAACTAATAGCCAACTCTATACCCGAAAATAGCCTTTTATTCTAGCGAAATCAATTCATCCTAATTCATATCAAAGGGAAAGATTGGTATCATTTATAGGGTTACAATAGGGTTCTAGCAGGGTAAGAATGCCTATTCACGAGTAGTCATAACCCTATTCTTGAGTAGTCACGATGCCCAACGGCGGCATATGCGTCGGCCGATGGCAGTACTGGCGTAGCCCAATGCGGCCTATCACGCATGGGAAAAGGGATATTCTCCCTTTTAAAAGCCAGCTCTCGCACTCTCTCTTCCGCTATTTCGCATCATCAACGGCAAGCACTTGTCACGAAAACAGGAGTATTTGAATCAAAAAGATCAGATAAGCTGCCTTTCACTGGCTAGCAGCCTTTTCATGAATCCTGCGTATTCAACTCTTCCAACTCCATTGTCCGTTCGGTCCATAGATCCATCGCATCGGAAAGTTCTTTTTTTAGGGCAGAATATTCACCGTAGAGAGAAGCGTCGGAGGCACCTTCCGGCGTAGCCAGCTTCGCCTCGATAACGGCAATGCCATTCTCAAGCTCCGAGATACGGGCCTCGGCCTCGGCAACAGCTTTCTCCGCTTTCTTAATCACTTTACCCAGTTCCTTCCTTGCCTCATAGGAGAGCTTGTTATGGGATACCTGAGCCTCACCGGTACCGGACATGGAAGTACTCGTCCCAGTAGAACGTTCCAATTCACGCAAGCTATCCATTTTCTTATGCTCCAAGAAATTATAGATGCCGCCTAAATGCTCGACGACTTTCTGGTTACCGAACTCATAGACCTTATCGACTAGGCCATCCAAGAACTCACGGTCGTGGGAAACCACGATCACCGTGCCGTCGAACTCCCTCAAGGCGTCTTTCAGCACGTCTTTCGAACGCATATCCAAGTGGTTCGTCGGCTCATCGAGAATCAGCAGGTTGACCGGCTCCAATAACAAGCGGATCATCGCCAAACGGGTACGCTCGCCACCCGACAGGACTTTCACCTTCTTATCGGAGGCCTCGCCGCCAAACATGAAAGCACCTAGGATATCCCGTATCTTCAAACGGATATCCCCTTGGGCTACGTAATCGATCGTATCGAAAACGGTAAGGTTCTCGTTCAATAGCTGCGCTTGGTTCTGGGCGAAGTAACCGATCTTCACGTTATGGCCTAATTGGAGCTTTCCGGTGAAATCGGTAATCTCTCCCATGATACATTTCACCAAGGTAGATTTACCCTCACCGTTCTTTCCGACAAAAGCGACTTTATCACCCCGGTTGATCGTAAGCGTCACATGATCGAAGATCAGATGATCGCCATAACGCTTCGCCACCTCCTCGCAGATCACCGGATAAGAACCGGAACGGGGAGCGGGCGGAAATTTCAGCCGCAACATGGCTGTATCCACATCGTCTACCTCGATACGTTCCACTTTTTCCAATTGTTTGATGCGGGATTGTACCTGTACGGACTTCGTGGCTTTATAACGAAAACGCTCGATAAACGCCTCGGTATCGGCCAATTTCTTCTGTTGGTTCTCATAAGCGCGCTGCTGCTGCTCACGGCGTTCACGGCGAAGTACGACGTACTCCGAATATTTTACCTTATAATCGTAGACCTTACCTAGTTCGATCTCCAAGGTCCGGAAAGTCGTATTATCGATAAAGGCACGGTCGTGCGACACTAAGATCACAGCGTTGGCACGGGTAGCGATAAAGTTCTCCAACCATTGGATGGACTCGATATCCAGATGGTTCGTCGGCTCATCCAGCAGCAACACGTCCGGCCTACGGAGTAAGAGCTTCGCCAACTCGATACGCATGCGCCAGCCTCCGCTGAACTCAGACGTCGGGCGGTCGAAATCGCTACGGCTAAAACCTAGTCCGGCCAATGTACGCTCCAACTCCGCATGGTAGTTGTTTCCTCCCATCATCTGGAAATGCTCCGATAGATACGTGACACGATCAATCAGCTTTTGATAGCCCTCGGAGTCATAATCCGTACGCTCCGCCAATTGAGTATTCAAGCGATTGATCTCCTCCTCCATCTCATGGATATGCTCGAAAGCGCATTCCGCCTCCTCCCGAACCGTACGGGTATCCACCAATTGCATGTGCTGGGGCAGGTATCCGATCGTGACCTCCTTCGGTACGCTAACGGTTCCCGATGTGGGTGATTGCAGACCGGCGAATATCTTCAACATCGTCGATTTACCCGCTCCGTTCTTGCCCACCAGGGCGATACGATCCTTCTTGTTTACCACAAATGAAATGTCATCAAAAAGCGTGAAACCGCCAAACTCCACTGTTAGTCCTTCAACCGAAATCATACTGTCTCTTTAATTTATGACCGCAAAGATACAACAGTTCAAGGTTTACTCACAAACTTTTCAATTAATATCAGCACATCCTTATGCAACGGAAGGGCCGGATCGATATAGGTAGCCATCTGTTTTTGCTGATCCATCGTATCGCAAGTCTTCATCAGATGGTTCATATCCCCGATCAAATGGTAATCGGCCGAAGGCTGGGCTTGCTTCAACAGCTCGGCGTCTTTTACGGATACTTGTATATCCTTACCCCCTTGCAAGATCAACACCGGGACTTTTAGTTTCTTGATGATTTCCTGCGGATTATACGTATACCATGAAATCATATAAGGCTGTACCGACGAGCGGAACAGGGCTTGCAAACCGATCGGCACGTCCGGTACGAGCTTCCCTTCCTTCAAGGACGTGTTTATGGATCTCACCATATTCCGGATCACTTCCGGTTGACCGGCCATCTGTTCCTCTATGATCTCATAAGCGGGACGCCCCGCACCCGCCACCGAAATGTATCCTTTCACTTTCGGATTATCCACCGAAGCCGCCATACCGACCAACGCTCCCTTGCTATGCCCCAACACATAGATTCCGGAGATCCGTTTGTCCTTGCTTAAATAATCGATCCAGCCTCGTGCGTCCTTGATCCCGTCCTCGAAACGCATGGAATACTCATCCTTTCCGGCCGAGGCACTCGAAGCGATACCCCGCTTATCATAACGCAGGGAAGCAATCCCCTTCCCTGCCAGCCCTTCCGCCAAATATCTCAAGGAATTATTCTTACCCGGCAAGGCGGCAGAGTTCCCGTCCATATCCGTAGGGCCGGAGCCGGGGATGATCAATACCACAGGATAACCGGACTCCTGATTGGGAGTTACCATCTTCCCTTTTAATGCCCCGGTAGACGTATTCAACACCACCGGACGCTCGTTCAACCGTACAGGCAACTGGGGCAGACCAGACAAGGATACGAGAAGAAAGCAAACGAAAGCTATCAGTTTCTTTTTCATAACGGAATCAATTTATATACTTAAAGCACACATGAGACATACAATCTCAGTATTCGCCAAATGTAACTAAAAAAGGGGAAAACCTCTCGGCCTTCCCCCTTCTTTATCTAAACATCTTTATAGGAAATTAATAACCCGAATTCTGTTTCAAGTTCGGATTCTTATCCATGCTTGTTTGAGGAATCGGCAAGTAACGGTTACGAGAAGAGAACTGGCGAGTCTCAATAACAGCCGTACCCGTGATTTCCGCACGTTTAGTAGGCTCAGACTCCCCATAATTAATCGTTCCTGTAACACGTAACAAATCACCATTCATGACTTTCTCGGCAAGCATCTTTCCATCTTCCTGCCAACGGACGATGTCCGCACGGCGCAAGCCTTCGCCGGCCAACTCTACCGTACGCTCACGACGGATCAATTCACGAAGTTTATCCTTCGTCCCATATTTAGCCTTATCCACTTCCCCCATTCCTACACGCTGGCGGATCTGGTTCAAATAACCATAGATCTCATCAGAAGGACCGCTCAGCTCATTCGCGGCCTCCGCATACGTCAATAGAACCTCCGCATAACGGAATACGATCGGACAAGCTCCCGAACTCCAAACATCTCCATATTGATCCATCGGATCCAAGTATTTCGCCCAAGTCAAAGCACTCTTGGAAGCATTATCTGTATAAGTCGGGAAGTTCTTGTTGACAGTACCATCTTGAAGTTTCTCATCCAAAGTATTCAAGACATCACCTCTCCAGTCACGTCCCGGATATAAAATGGTCATAGCCATACGAGGGTCGCGATTCGCGAACGGATGCTTCGCATCATAAGTCTTCGACTCTTCTTTCGTCAATCCATCAGACATTTCATACATATCCACCAAATTCTGGGTCGGGACGATAGAAGACCAACCTTGGTCAACATTATTATACATTTGCCCGATGGTTCCCAATCCATCCAACGTCTCAATATTCTGATCCGCTAGGATTATCTCTTTAGAATCCACTCCCGATACCTTAAAAAGATTCGTATAATCCGGATCCAACTCATACTGCTTCAAATCAATGATTGCCTTAGCTGCGTCTTTTGCCTTTTGCCAATCACCATAATACAAAGCCTCACGCATCTTGATAGCTAAAACAGCACCTTTAGCGATATAGCCACGAGCCTCCGGAGCCTCCGCGATCCCAGCTAAGGCCTCGTCTAAATCCTTAGCTATATAATCGCGTACCTCTTGTTCCGTATTACGTTCTACTTTAGCCTCGTCCGCACTTGAATAAGAACTAATAATAGGCACACCACCATACCACCAATTCATCAAGAAATACTTATAAGCACGGATCGCTTTAGCTTGAGCCACATAATTAGCTTTTACAGCGTCACTAGAAAACGTCACCTTGTCTACATTCTCCAAGAATGTATTCGCCTTACGAATCGACTTGTAATCATAAAGGATCTGCCCAGGATTAGAACTAGACAATGACCCATCCCCCCACGGGCGGAATCCTTCCCAAGGGAAATTATTATAGCCTATATCTGAGCCACAATCCAGATAAAGCAACGTATTTCCATCTAGCAAATCCTTATAACAGCCTACTATGAAGCCCTTCGCATCCGCCTCTGTCTGCCATGTGGTAGAAGGAGCCAACTGATCCTTAGGCACCGTATCCAGAAAATCTGAACACGAAGTAGATAACGCAGCCATACCAGCCGCCAACATATATATTGATAATCGTTTCATAAAATCTTCTATTTAAATGGTCTTAACTAATTAGAATGTCACATTTACGCCAAAAGAATTTGTCATCACTAATGGGTAGCTAGACAAACGGGAACTAACCGTCTCCGGGTCTACGTTCAATGGCATAGAATCTATCGTAAACAAATTCTCCGCAGAATAATAAACACGTACATTCGACAAACCGATAGCGTTCAGCACACTCTTTGGAAGCGTATATCCCAATTGCAATGTCTTCAGACGCAGGTAACTGGTATTAATTACCCAGAAATCAGACATCACGTTAGAAGCCTCACTCGGAGATTTTCTAGACTCCGCTACACGCGGCATACTTGCATTGGTATTTTCCGGTGTCCAGCTATCCAGCCATGCAGTAGAAGGATGTCCGGCACTACCCGAGAACTCACCAAACGCTTCTTTCGTAAACGCACGGCCTACATTAGCCGCACCGGTGAAGTTCAAAGTCAAGTCAAATGCTTTATAGCCTACATTCAAGTTCAAACCAAATGTAACAACTGGATTGATAGTCTTAGACAATACACGGTCATCCGCATCCAGCTTTCCATCTCCATTCGTATCTACATAACGTAAATCACCGGCTTGGAAATCCTGTCCGAACGGGTAGCCGTCTTTTCCTTTATAGGTATCCATCCATTGTTGTGCCTCCGCGTCAGATTGGAAAAAGCCATCAGCCTTATATACATAGTAAGAATCGATTGGCTTTCCAACAAAACGCCACAAATCACCGTCATCAGGATTTGTCATACGGTCTACACCTCCTAAATCCTCGATCTTGTTCTTATTATAGGCCATATTTCCCATCACATTCAATGACCAGTCATTCCACTTATTGTTATAACCTAGCTGTACCTCGACACCTCGGTTACGCATAGAACCCACGTTGTCGAAATAAGGATCCAAGCCAAACTCAGTCGGGACCGGTACCTCCATGATGATATCCGTAGTCTTGCGATCATAGTAATCAAACGTGAAAGTCACATGATTAATAATCGCATCCAAGCCAATACCCCAAGTCGTAGATTTCTCCCATGACAAATCCTCGATACGATAGGCTTTCTGGTAATATCCCGTCGTCAAGTTGCCTCCCATAGGATAATTGCCATCCAAATTATAAGTCTGCATCCAAGGATAATATTGGTTCTCCCAAGGATTCGATTTATTCAAGGCGTCTTGATTACCTAACATACCCCAAGAAGCACGAATCTTCAAACTGCTCAACCAATCATGCGTACTTTCCATAAACTCCTCCTCGCTGATACGCCAAGCACCGGAGAAAGAAGGGAAATATCCCCAACGATGTCCCGGAGCAAAACGAGAGGAAGCATCCGCACGGAAGTTTGCCTCTAATAAATATTTTCCCGCAAAATCATAATTAATACGCCCAAAATAGGAAAGCATGGCAAGCTCTCGGCTCAAACCATCATTTGTTTGTGTAGAAGCCCCACCGGCATCCATATCATTCAGGCTATTACTCGGGAAATTATTCCTCTGCATCTGATTCTTGCTAACCTCATACTTCTCCGCATGATAACCTACCATCACTTTCAAGCCATGTTGACCAAAGTTCTTGCTGTAATTCAGCAAAGCATCGAAGTTATAACGTTTCCAATTCACGAAGCGTTCAACCAAGGAAGTGGTACGAGACGCAGATGCCGGATCATCCGGTATGCTCAGAACTCGCTCCGTATGACGTTGGTCCTCGTTCACATAGGCACCCGTCACAGTAGCCTTCAGCCCATCAATAATATCATAATCAACAGAAAGTGCCCCCGTAAAATTCTGGTTACAATTATCCACCGTCTGCCCGGAATCCAACCATGCGATAGGGTTACCATCGTTAGTTTGTCCGTATTTGCCATCCTTATCCTTGACAGGAATCATCGGACTAATAATATTCAATTGACGGATAATCTGGTCGGAAGAACCACCATAATAGCTAGCATTCGGATCCGAGAAGTCATTCTTGATGAAAGACATGTTCATCCGAACAGCCAGTTTCTTCGTCAACTGCATATCCAGATTCGTACGTCCGTTAAACTGTTTACGATCTGAGTTAGGAAGGATACCCGTCTGCCCTAAATATCCGGCCGAAGCCATATACTTCACGTTCTCCGCACCACCTGTAATACTAACATTGTGCTTATGCAACAAACCTGTCCGATAAGCCTCATCATTCCAGTCCGTATTAGGATGTCCGTAAGGATCAGAGCCATCCTCAAACATCCGGATGTCCTCGTCACTATAACGTCCCGGCTCGAAACGATTCCACAAACGTGCGTAATCGGCTGAGCTGACACGATCAATCATGGAAGTAGCTTTCGAGGCACCCACATATCCGTTATAAGAGATACGAGGAGCACCCGTCTTACCACGTTTTGTCGTGATCAAGATAACACCATTAGAAGCCTTCGAACCGTAAATAGCGGCGGAAGAAGCGTCTTTCAATACAGAAATACTCTCAATATCATTCGGATCGATATCATTCATGGAGCCACTCTCGATACCATCGATCAAGATATATGGGCTGGCAGAGTTCAAAGTACCGACACCACGGATACGGATCGTACTACCATCCTGTCCCGGACGGCCTTGACCCGAGGTAACGGTTACACCCGGCATCATACCTTGAAGACCGGAAGACACGTTGGAGATAGGACGGCTTGTCAACTCCTTGCTATCCAATTGGGCTACCGCTCCCGACAAGTTCGCCTTCTGTTGCGTACCATAACCGACAACGATCACCTCATCTAATTTCTGGGTATCTTCCTGCAAGGATACATTGATGGAAGGCTCTCCATTATATTTGAATTCTTGAGTTAGATAACCGATAAAGGATACTTGGATCACATCCCCTTTCTTCACATCCAACACGAAATTACCATTCATGTCGGTTACAGTACCATTCGTAGTACCTTTTACAACTATTGACGCTCCAGCCACAGGGCCAAAACTGTCACTAACCGTTCCCTTCAAACTACCTTCTTGCTGGGAAATACCTACCCTCGGAGTTATCGCCGCACGATCAGAAGCATGAACCACACCCCCGGAACAAAACGCTGCAGACAATAGAACAAAACTGACAGGTCTTACAATTTTCAACATAAGAATCGTTTTTTGTTTATTAAATAGCTGTTACTATTATAAGACTTAAGGCATACTATTTTAGATCTCGTTTCTTATAATATTCACTCTTCTAAATCATTAATGTATAATTATAAATCCTCGGTTAACTACCATGAAAGCGCTTCTTCATCGTTCTGGCGGAACTTATAATCATTAGACGCAGCAAATATAGCACTATTTTTAATTATAAAACAAAAAAGACTAATTTTTCGCATACGAATCTAAAACGACACCACCTAATTATTAAAATATTTAACAAACAATCTTTTCAACCATAATCTTTTTTAGTATGGAGCTATGGACATCAAAGAGGTATATGGTTTGAAATTCAAACATGAAGTTAGTGTATATGAGTAATAAACGGAGTTCCGCCAGAACGATGGTATTTACTTCTGTTACGCAAATATAATATAAAACAATAAGGAAACAATATGAATATGGTTAATAAAAGCTAAATATAAAGGAAAGAAGATTACTACTTTTCTACCGAAGTTCTACCAAAATAATAGGTCGAACATTTGCGGCCTACGGCCGATGAGAAAAACGTTATTACTTTCAAAAGTTTGGTTTTGGTTAAATCTAAAAGAGGCGAACGGTAGTGTACGAGACATACGTAGTACCATTTTCGAACCGAATCAGTATTTTCATGATAGGACGATCATTTAAAAGAATATCCAAACCTTGATACTGCCACAAGTAAATTGAAGGAAGATTGACAAGAAACTCGAATATCTCAAGAAGATCATGGAAAGGAATGAGACATGATTTAATACGGTATTCCATACGCTTAAAATAGAATCCTGTCACTTTTCGTATACTAGGACAAGAAAGGAGGACAGCCGAGAATAAAGATTAATCGGCTGCCCTTCGGGAAAGTGACTAAGGTTTCACAATATTCACAAAAAGTACACATTTAAAATAGACTAATAAGGGGCTAATTTTGGGCTAATTAGCCCCTATTTGTTTCGAAATAGACTAATTAGTTTTAGACTTCCGATTCAAATAACGTATCAAGGCTATTATAAGCCAGCAAACAAGAATAAAGGGAACCATAACAAACAAAAGGCCAATAATTATTTCACCTGTGCCTAAATTACCAATAAAAGAAATCATAACAAAATAATTTAATAACACAACAAAAATAATCAATAATCCGTATCATAAGAACGATTAGTGACACCTGTTGCAGATTGATAAGCTTGATTAAAGAAATTCAAAAGACCTGTAGGGTCTTGAGGGCCACTATTTAAAATAGCATGCTTCATTTCCGCAATCAACTTATTCTTCTGAATCTTATAAGTATCAGCGAAATACTGCTGCTGCTGTACGGCACCATTATTAGCTATAGAAGTAGCATCCGTTTGTGCACCGATCAAACCACGTTGAGCAATAGTATTAACAATTTTTTCAACTTCATGATCAACCTGTTTCTTAGTTAAATCACGTTGAGCGTACTTAACTGCGATATTAGCGGTTTGCTCAGCAAGAGAATTACGAAGCTGTTGAGGAAGCACCTTAAGCGTCTCAGACTTCATTAGAACATCTACAGAGGCACCACGAGCGAGAATAGCGTTATAGGTAGTCTCGCCTTTAACCTTGTCCGTCTGAGCACGAATAAGGTCTCTTTGAACACCTGTCATAATAGTCTCTAAAGCAGTCTTAGCGGCTTGAGACTTCGTGTTCTGTATCTTATTAGCAATCTCAGCGATCATCGAAGCAGCCTTGTACTTACCTTCAATACGGATATTATTCTCCTCGGCGCTTATCTTACCTTGTTGAGCTTTTTGGAGGCGAATCTGATTATAAGCATCAATAGCCTGTCCTACACCTTGAGCCAAGCCGGAGTAATCAGCGGCATAAGAAGAGGCGGTAGGAATACTAACACCTTGTCCAGCGGGAGCGGAGCCGGAAGGAGCAGAATTAGATGTAGCGACACCAGCGTTACCACCAGACATCATAAGGTAGGGATTCAGTCCAGCAGCCTCAAGACGTTCACGTTGAGCGGAGGCGGAATTATATTCCTTGGTATCCTCATACATTTGCCATTGATTCTCCTTAGCATCATTATAGAAAGACCATTGATCACCTAACTGCTGATGATACATTTCCTTATTATAATCCATCTGCTTTTGCAGCATCTTCTCGTTGAAAGCATTATTCATCTGAGCGATCTGCTTATTAGCGTTATTAGTCATAACGGTAGCGGCGGTATTAGCACCAGCAGCAATACCAGCGCCGGCAAGACCTGTCAAACCTTGTACAACACCCATAATATAAAATATTAAATAAATTAAACTTGATAAAGAAAAGGGCGGTATTAACCGCCCTATCAGAAGTAACATATAAACTTATTCCGCAGAAGCCGGAGTAGGATCACCAGCCGGAGCAGGATCACCAGCAGGATCAACATGCGGAGCCACAGAAGCCAACTCAAGACCAACCGAATCAACAAGATATTGACTATAAGACATCAATTCGGAAGGAGTCTGAATATAACGAGACTTAACAATAGAACACAACTGATCATCAGAAAGTTTCGCACGCAAATCGGCGAACCGAGAGTCCTGAACAGAAAAAGAGTCAAAATGCTGGAGCAAAGCCTCACGAGACATCTTATCCAAACGTTGCTGATTAAACAGCATAGTAATATCAGTAGTAAAAGTAACCGAATCGCAGTCCGAATGGGGAGGTTTATTCTTAACGAACAAAAAATCATCAATTGCGGAAGGTTGATAAAACTCACTCTTACTCAAGTCTACAGCACCCTTCTCAAGAGCATTATAGACATGCGGTGTTAAACGTCTTTTAGCAAACATAACATAATCAATTAATAAGGTAAACCATCTACATCCAAGTTGCGAACCGCTTTCACATCAAAGAAAGCACTACATAAGAACTGATCAGTATCAACATTTGAATTAGCTTGCACGGCAAATATCGGGTCAACCGAGTTCGGATTAACCTTAAAAGCCGAGTAATTCACATAAACGTCGGAATAAGGAGGCTCGGGTTTAGTAGTACCGGAACCAATCTGATCAATAAGAGAAGCATTGTTATAGGACATCACCCAAGAGTTCAAAGAACGCTTAAAAGCGCCAACAGAAGAATCAAAAGCCGTCTTATACTCAATATAACGGGGAGCGTAACCAAGCTTCATATAAGGAGCGGAGGCAACACTACCGGGAGGGTTCGTAGCCCAAACAAGAGGGACAGCCTGCATACCAATACGATCAAATTCCGGAATAGCGTAATCAGTGGCATTAATCTTAGTAAAAGCAGGCTCAACAAAATCAGTAGTGTAATCCAAGACTGGCAAACAGTGATAGATACACATTAACAAACCATACTTACCACGAGAATCAAAGCGAATATTACCACGAGAAACACCAGTACCTTTACCAGCAATATCAGCGGCATTATCAGAGGTAATATTAGTATTAACAACCTCATTGATATCAATATTCGAGTTAACACCGCCAAGATATTGACAAACCTCAGAAGCGTAATCACCAACAGAGACATTCCAATGTTTCTGAACTTGATCCTTATAATCCTTATTGCCGGATTGAGCTATCTCACGCCATTTTAGCAAGAACTCATATTGACGAAGCATCAAAACGTCAAGCGAGGATTTAGCGGTACCCGTAACAACAGAACCAGCCACAGTACCAGTAATAGAACCACTAACAGGGTAAACAGTAGAACCACCTCCATACTGCGCAGAAGGAACAACACCGTGAAATAAATCCTTCTGCCAATTACAATACCGGAGATCAAACATGTTATAAGCCTTGTAAAAGTCCTGATTGGGACTTGTACCAACGGGAATATCCATCTGCAAAGTATCAACACCGTTCATGTAATCAACATTAAACGTAGAGGGGCTAATTTTCTCCCATTGAGAATCACGGAAAAAGTCGGCATAAATCTTTTGATAAGCCAACAAGCCAAATACGTTCAAGTTCAAATTATTCATAAGAGGATTCTTACTCCATTCATTCTTTGAGGTATCGGTACCGACATAATCAAAATAGTTACCATATCCAAGATATTCCAACAACTTAGCGGAGAGAGAACCACGTTGGTAACCGAAATAATTATTATTAATAGAACTAACCAAAAGACCCAAAGAGCGTTGAGTCTTAAAATAATTAGCGATTTGCTCACAGGTAATATAAGGCATCTCACCTTTTAAAGTAAAAGCATCCGCCGGATTCCACGAGTTCGCATGCTGGGGATTATCATACATTTGGGTTAAAAGCGTATCAGCCTTGTTCCAAAGCAGATTGTAAGGAACAAAAAAGAAATCATAATACTCACGCATACGAGCGAAAGCGGCAGTATTAACAGGCTGGGTACGAGTAAACGAGGACAAATCAATATTAAAGACATCGCCGGGAAGAACCTCTTTCACCATAACAGGAAGAAGCTCACCAGCTTTAGCGGTAAAATTCCGCTTAAACGAAAGATCGAAGCCATTACGAGAAGGTTTATTACGTAACGACTTTAAATTCATAATGTTACTCATTAAAAAATATTTTATTCTTATCGTTAAGATACTTATGCTTAATCCGGTCTTGCGCAAGCCGTAAGGTATTAGACTCAAACAACTTATAAGCGACCAACTCTTTATAACACTTCATAGAATAATTCAAATTATCATAGAAGTAAGGAACAAAACTATTACCATACTGATCAGAAAGCAAAGGCTCATCACCGACAAAATCTGACTCGTAATATTGGGATTGATTCTCAAAGAACTCAGTCAAACGGAGATATTCCAATTGCTTATAAAAATCCTGTATAAGACGAATCTTGCGATTTATCTCGTAGGTAGTCGGATGATCACAGACATAATACAAAAAATGTTTAGAAGTTAATAACTCAATATAAATACGATTAATCCAACGCTGGAAAAGATCTGAATCAATATCCATATCACAAACGGGATCATAAAAATATGACAATAAGTCATTCATTTTAGAAACCTCAGAAAGAGGAAGATCATAAGTAAGACCCTTAACAGAAGGGCCAAAAAGACGAACACAAGAAGCTATCTCACGCGCGAGTTCCGCAGCTGTCTCACAGTAGGGGAACAATTCTTTCGCCGTAGCATAGACTCTGTAAGAGTAAGAAAGATCACGTGCAGATTTATCAGAGAATCCTTTACACTTGGGGTAGAAATAACGGTAACACGACCGCCACAAACGGAATTCCTTATAAGTTCCATTGAGTACGACGCTTCTTTGAATAAACTCCGAAGCGGTAAGCGAGTATACTTTCTCTCGTTCACCTTGCAAAAAACCTTGACCCAATTTTTGAGAATGTAAACAGAACCCACGTGTGGAAGATAACGTAAAAACTTTGGGTACAGACACAGAGCTATTAACGTAACTCGCAACATACGAAGAGCATTTACCTTTGGAGAGCTGACAATCGACACGACCAAATCTCCATGACGAAAGTACAATCTCTGAACATGCCTGTAGGAGGGTCTCAGAGTTGAAGTATAATAAGACATGATAATGCGGTCTGAAATGGACGGGACCATACTCTCCGACAGCAAAGTAACGCACTTTCTCTTTTGTAATTTTTCCTGCATAATAACGAAATCTTTTAAAAAATAGTTGTAAATCAGACTTTCTCAAATAAGGTACATCACCAAACAAATAAAACTTATCCAACAAACGTTGGCGATCCTCTTCTAACATATCGCAAGCGCCGAGTAACTCACCAGTCTCCTTATCATAAAGATCACAGCCAAAAGGGCGATCGGTAGCGTCAATGAAATTAGCACGAGGTATAAAGCGATTAGCATAAGTAAGGGTGATAAACACGCAATACTTATTAGAAACAGATTCCAAGTCACATTGAAAAGCAAGCCGAGAATTTTTATTCAAGAGGCAAGCCTTACAATGACCACAAGGAACAACAAGGCTATCCTTGGAATAAGGATTAAAAACCTTGCGAGGCTCAAGACAACGACAATTTAAAGGTAAGACAGACTCCATCACTTAGACTCCTTATCCTTACCACCAAAAACAGCCTTAATAGCAGATAACAACGCTTCCGCTACGTAAAAAACTATTTTCCAAACAGGTTTCATAATAATCAATGTATTAAATAATTAAATAAATCAATATTAGAAGAATCCATAAGAGAAAAACCAAGATGAAGAGTTTCAACAGGAACAACAGAAAACGACAAAATAGGCGTAGAATCATAATAATGAAGAATCTTACGAACAAGGTAAGAGACTGTGTCAGAGTAAGAAAGAAACTCAACATAAAATGACTCAGTTTCTACCGAATCAAAAATAATTTTTAGACCGAATAATTTAGCTTCCATAAAATCAATAGTTTATATGTTAATAATGTTACATAAACCATCGTTCCGCCAGAACTACGTACTTATAGAAGCCTGATTAATATTAAGGCACTTATTCCATTTATTCCTTTATAACCACTATTTATCATGAAAAAGTTGTTATCTTCGTCCCTTGTAATAACTAATTATTAAATTATGAAAAAGAAAAGCTTAACTTTATTACTAGCGACTACGGTGGCAAGTAGTATCCTATTTTCGTCCTGTATAGGATCTTTTGGTTTAACAAACAAACTTTTAACGTGGAATAGAAGCATCGACAGTAAGTTTGTTAATGAGCTAGTGTTCATTGCTTTCTGGATTGTCCCGGTTTACGAGATTTCCGCTTTGGCTGATGTCCTTGTGATCAACTCTATCGAATTTTGGAGCGGAAGTAATCCTGTAGCGGATGTAGGTAACGTTAAAACAATCGATGGTAAAGACGGCGTTTATACCGTAGAAACAAAAGTTGACGGATACCATATCCAAAAGGAAGGCGATGAGAAAGCGGTTGACTTAGTTTTCAACGAGGCTGACCAAAGCTGGAATGTAGAAGCTAACGGAGAAAGCACAAAATTATTAAAATTCAATGGTGATGACGAAGTTGTCATGTATTTACCCGATGGCAAGGAAATGAATGTCGAGCTAAACCAAGCAGGTGTTTTAGCTTTCCAACAGGTAGCTGACGGATATTCTTACTATGCAGCTAAATAATTGAAAATTGAGAATTGAGAATTAGAAGTGACTCTACGTAATTTTCAATTCTCAATTCTCAATTTTCAATTCCCCAGTGCTAATCTAAATAAAATACGATGAATATGAACTCTATCAAAAAAATGATGCTTTCCGGAGCATTAGGTTGCCTTATTTCCGGAATGGCTTATGCGGACGGTTCTTCACCCCAACCCGTAAAACCTTATTGGCAAGACATTCAAGTCGTAGCCGTAAACAAGGAAAAACCCAGAAGCTCCTTCATGAGTTATGCGGACCGAGAAACCGCCCTCACCTCTCGATTTGAGAAAAGCCCGTACTATTCCCTATTAAACGGTACTTGGAAATTTTTCTTTGTCGACTCTTACAAAGATCTTCCTCAAAATATCACAGATCCTTCCGTTAATACCTCTTCATGGGATGATATAACCGTTCCCGGAAACTGGGAAGTACAAGGGCATGGCGTAGCCATTTATACGAATCATGGTTACGAGTTTAAACCAAAAAATCCCCAACCCCCTTTATTACCGGAAGCGAATCCGGTTGGCGTATACCGCAGGGACATCGAGATACCCGCAAGTTGGGATAACCGGGATATTTATTTACACATCGGCGGAGCTAAATCCGGCCTTTACGTATATTTAAACGGGAAAGAAGTGGGTTATAGCGAGGATTCCAAAAATCCCGCCGAGTTCTTGATCAATAAATACCTGCAACCCGGAAAGAATGTACTTACATTAAAGATATTCCGTTGGAGCACCGGTTCTTATTTGGAATGTCAGGATTTCTGGAGAATGAGCGGTATCGAACGTGACGTATTCCTTTGGTCTCAACCCAAGGCCAGTATTCAAGATTTCCGTGTCGTCTCAACTTTGGACGATACGTATACGAATGGAATCTTCAAACTGGCGGTAGACTTAAAGAATCATACCCAAGAAACAAAAAACTTAAATGTCGGATATGAGCTTTTGGACGCAAAAGGTAATCTTATGGTCTCCGAGGCTAATGATATATGGGTAAGTCCTGCAAGTCCTCAAACAGCATCTTTTGAGTATGATTTAAAGAACGTAGCCCCTTGGAGTGCCGAGCACCCGAATTTATACAAATTATTGATGACGATAAAAGAAGAGGGTAAGGTAATCGAGGTAGTTCCATTCAACGTTGGTTTCCGCCGGTTCGAGATGAAGCAAATCGACCAAGTAGCGGAAAACGGAAAACCTTATACGGTCTTATTGTTCAATGGGCAACCGGTTAAGTTCAAGGGTGTCAATATCCATGAGCATAACCCGGAAACCGGACATTACGTAACCGAGGAACTCATGCGTAAGGATTTCGAGCTGATGAAGCAAAACAATATCAACGCTGTCCGCCTATGCCACTATCCGCAAGACCGTAAATTCTATGAACTCTGCGACGAATACGGATTGTATGTTTACGATGAGGCGAATATCGAGTCTCACGGTATGTATTACAGCCTGAAAAAAGGCGGCACTTTGGGTAATAATCCGGAATGGCTGATCCCGCATATGGACCGTACGATGAATATGTACGAACGAAACAAGAATTATCCGAGCGTTACTTTCTGGTCACTCGGAAACGAGGCTGGAAACGGATACAACTTCTATCAAACTTATTTATATCTGAAAGACAAGGAAATAAATAGCATGAATCGTCCGGTGAACTATGAACGTGCCCTTTGGGAATGGAATACGGATATGTACGTACCTCAATACCCGAGCGCTGAATGGCTAGAGGAAATCGGGCGTAAGGGTAGTGATCGTCCGGTAGCTCCTTCGGAGTATTCACATGCGATGGGAAACTCTTCCGGCAACTTATGGGATCAATGGAAAGCTATCTATAAATACCCGAACCTGCAAGGCGGATTCATCTGGGACTGGGTGGACCAAGGTATCTTGGAAAAAGATAAGAATGGACGTGAATATTATACCTATGGTGGTGACTATGGAGTAAACACCCCTAGTGACGGAAACTTCCTTTGCAACGGTATAGTAAACCCGGATCGTACCCCGCATCCCGCTATGGCAGAGGTTAAATACGCCCATCAAAATATCGGGTTTGAGGCGATCGATTTAGCGAACGGTTTATTCCGCGTCACGAACCGTTTTTATTTCACGAACCTAAAGAAATATATGGTCCACTATAGCGTAACAGCCAATAATAAAGTTGTACGCTCCGGTAAAGTCTCTTTGGACATAGACCCCCAAGCTTCTAAGGAATTTACGGTTCCCGTAGGCAACTTAAAGCCACAAGCCGGTACGGAATATTTCGTAAACTTCAACGTAACGACCGTAGAAAAAGAGCCGTTAATCCCTATCGGACACGAAATCGCTTGCAATCAATTCCGCTTACCGATCGAAAGCCCCAAGAAGGCGTTTAAGACCAGCGGCCCTAAATTAACGGTTTCGACAAATGGAGATAACTTATCGGCATCCTCCTCAAAGGTAAACTTCATGTTTAACAAGAAGACAGGAATCGTTACTTCTTATAAAGTGGATGGTACGGAATATTTCAGCGAGGGTTTTGGTATCCAACCGAACTTCTGGCGTGCGCCGACCGATAACGATTACGGAAATGGTATGCCAAAACGCTTACAAGTATGGAAGGAAAGCAGCAAGAACTTCAACGTAACAGACGCTACCGTCACTATGGATGGCAATAACGCCGTGGTTAACGTGAACTATTTATTGCCGGCAGGAAATCTATACATTGTTAATTATACGATCTATCCAAGCGGAGCTGTAAATGTGGCCGCCCGTTTCACATCCACGGATATGGATGCCGCCCAAACCGAGGTATCGGAATCTACTCGCACGGCAACTTTCACTCCGGGACGTGACGCCGCCCGTAAAGAGGCTTCCAAATTGAATGTTCCCCGTATCGGTGTTCGCTTCCGTTTACCGGCAAGCATGAATCAAGTGGAATATTTCGGACGAGGACCTGCTGAGAACTACTTGGATAGAAACGCCGGTAGTATGGTCGGCTTATATAAATCTACAGCCGAGGAATTATATTTCCCATATGTACGCCCGCAGGAAAACGGTCATCATACCGACACTCGTTGGGTATCACTTAGTACCGGCAAGAAAGGCTTGTTGATCCAAGCGGATAATACGATTGGCTTTAACGCTTTGCGTAATTCCATAGAGGATTTCGATGACGAGGAAGCGACTGGCCTATCCCGTCAATGGAGTAATTTCACACCAGAGCAAGTAGCGAATCATGATGAAGCCGCAGCAAAGAACGTATTACGTCGCCAGCATCATATCAACGATATCACGCCTCGCAACTTCGTTGAGGTTTGCGTCGACTTGAAACAACAAGGTGTAGCAGGTTATGATAGCTGGGGTTCACGTCCGGAACCAGCTTATACATTACCCGCAAACCGGGAATACAACTGGGGCTTCACCCTTATTCCGCTTAAATAAAGAAAAGTCATAACTTATCCATAACAAAGGGAGTGTATTAGGCTTAATCCAATACACTCCCTTTGTTTATACTACAGCAACGGCTTTGCAGTAACGTATCCTTATTTAATCACTTCCTTCAAGGTATTCTGTAAGTCTTCTCCAGTGATATTCTTGGCGATGATCACCCCATTCGGATCCAATAACACATTTGCCGGAATACCCCGTACCCCATAAAGAGCAGGGATCTCAGAATCCCAATATTTCAAGTCGGAAACGTGAGTCCAAGTCAGATGATCGTCTGCGATCGCTTTCTGCCATTTAGCCTTATCCTTGTCCAAGGATATACCTACGATCGTAAAGTTCTTATCCTTATATTGCTGGAAGGCATTTACCACGTTAGGGTTTTCCTTGCGACACGGGGGACACCAAGAGGCCCAAAAATCCAATAACACATATTTTCCCCTAAAGTCCGACAATGACACAGAAACTCCTGCAGTATCCGGCAAGGAAAACTCCGGAGCGACTTGTCCGATCTGTACGTGTTCTAATTGCTTGATAATACCGTCCAAGTCCTTCACATAAGGACTATTCGCCAATGCCGGGGAAATCTTCGCACGAGTCGCCTTCAAATCATCCAAAGATAATTGGTAGGTAAAATAACGATATAGATAGAACGCCGCCGCCGGAGAATCTGGATATTTCGAAATCAAACTGTCAATATCATACCCTTCCTCAAATACCTTCTCCGTATTTTCTTGAAAGACATCATTCACCGGTGAATTCTGTACGGTAATAGTCTCCCCGTCATTCCCGATCTTGACATTCATATCCGTATTCTCCAAGAAGAGCTGAACCGGATAGTTCATATTCTCGGTTGCCAAACCAAAAAGTAAAGGCTGATCTACCTCACCCTTAAAGGTGAATTTCCCGTCTTTTACCTCTGCTGTATCCACGTCAAAGAACATTTTATTACGGAATGACTTCAAGTAAATCTTGCCGTCGGGCATATTCTCTACCTCACCATTGATAACATATCCTTTTGGAACTTCTTGGCAACCAACCACCAAAAGGCCGGCAAGCGCCATCATACAAAATTGCTTCATTTCTCTATTCTATTTATTGATTACTTAAACTTAGGGTGATGATAACGTCCCTTTTTCAACGAGATCGTCCCATATTCTATCGCACGCACCGGACAACGATGAATACAGGCAACGCACTGAACGCAAGTATCAGCCCATTCCGGTTTTCCGTCACCCGACAGGGAAATCGTACCGGTCGGACAGACCTTCGCACAGATACCGCAAGAGATACAGGTATCCGTAGCATAAAATCGGTTGCTGCCTATCGCGAAGTGAGCAAATAACGGATAGACCATATAGCTCTTCAAAAGAGGGGCACTTCCCGCACAATACAAAGAAAGATTTTTCTTCTGCCGGATCGCCTCTACGATCTCGTCTACACGTTCCGGTGCTTTTTTCAGTTTTTCAGTCTCTACCTCCTTACTATCCACGTCGAAGCCGGGCATCAAGACATAATTGTTCGGCATTTGTACAGAGAATCCTCCGGTTACGGCAATTCCCCGCCTCGCCAAGATGCTCCGCATGATCCGATCCGTATATCCACAATCATCACCACAAGTACAGACGAAATAAACCTCTTGCCCCTTATATCCGGACAGGATCAACCGGGAAATAAAGCGGGGCACCAATACAGCCGGCCCCCAAGAATGGACAGGGAACACAAAAAACACTTTCTCCCTCTCCCCCAATGGATAAGCATTCTTACCCTCATTCAACGCATCGGCAATGGAAACCAACGGCTCATCGAAAGCCGTCCCTAACGCTTCCGCAACCCAACGGGAGTTTCCTGTCCCTGTAAAGTAGAATATCATGCGCTCATTTTTTAGATGCAAAAATACATAATATCCAAACATATACGCTATCTTTGTCTAGTTTAAGAAACCTAAAAAACAAATCTTATGACAACGATGGAATTAAATTTACGGAAAGAATATCTCTATGACTTGATAAAAGGCATGGATGAGATTACCATGACGAGGGTAATAATTCTTATGCTTTTTTATTGTTGCAACGGATCACTCATGCAACGGAACTATTAATAACTAATCCTTATTTAGGATTTATTGAACCATCACTACTCCAACTTAATAAAGAATATCGTTCCTTGATCGAGGGACATTATAAAATCATCTATAGTGTTGAATATGATTGTATCCGTATCTATCAGATGGCAATCACCGGATAAACTGATGGATTTATTCAGATAAAATAACAAGGGATAGAAATGTAAGCGTCTTACAATTTATCCCTTGTTACTTTTCTGAATTATAGCGCAAATCAAATCTCAATATCCCAAATACCCGCCGAACGTTCTAATTCGACCAAGGCTGAGCTGTAATTAAACAGCGTCTCAATATACTGAGCTTGTACCTCATCGTAAGTACGCTGGGCGTCCAAGACTTCCAACAAAGAGACTTCCCCCCTATTATAGCTGTAAATCTTGCCATCCATCACCTCACGAGCTTGCCTTAAAAGCCCATCCTCATAATGATTAACTTGCTCGGCGAAAGATTGATAATTACGATATGCCTGCATCACCTCCGTCTGTACTTGCAAAAGAGCCTGCTTATATTGCGCTTCCGCTTGTTGCTCCCGATAACGAGCGGCACGAACCGTCCCCTTATTGAAATTAGAGAATTTCAAAGGAACAGCGATACCTGCCGTCACTCCGGTAAAAGGAGGTGCCGGGGCTTCCTCATTATAAACCCGGGCATTACGGCTTACGGCGATAGACAAATCCACATCCGTATTCCGCTCCCGGCGAGCTACTTTCAAGGCTCTAGCGGCCACTTCCTTGTTTTTTAAGGCAGCTACCAAATCCGTACGCCCCTCGCTTGCCGCCGTGATTAAGTCGGCAAGGATAAAATCCCGAGGCTCCGTACGTAACTCAGCCTCTGGGTGAAATAAAGTATCCGTACTGAAAGTCCCCGTCAAGAAGTTTAAGTTCGAGAAAGCATTCTTTAATTCCGCTCCGGCTTGCAGCAACTCGTTTCGTAAGACCCCGGCCTCTACCCGGCTCTGCGTAGCATCCACCTCACGGATTTGCCCCAATGAGAAACGGATACTGTCGCTCTCCGCCAATGTCCGGATATTCTCATAGGCATTCTCCTTTACTTTATACAACTCATGTTGCTTCAAGGCTTCCATATAAGCAATCGTAGCGTCTGCCCGGAGATTCCGGAAATAATCGGCCAACAAAGCCTCGGTCAACTCACTCTCGCTACGTGCCAATGAGATATTCGCACCCCGTTTTCCAAAAGAGAAAGTTTTGCTCAGTTCTACTTCAACACCTTCTCCCATTTGCAAGGAATTATTCTCATTATTGAAATAAGACACGGAAAGGTTCGGATCGTTAAACACCTTTGCCGCCGTTACCTCAGCCTTAGCGGCCGGCACATTCAATTTCTCCGACGCATACTCAAGGTTGCCTTCCGCAACCCGCTCCATATATTGCCGATACGTAAGCGGAACCATGGTCTGGGCATTCACGGATAAGCATCCGCAGAGTAATGACAGGATTATATATTTCTTCATATCTTCTAATCTAAACATAGTATATCTTTTTAATTCCACCTCCGGATTAAGCGTGCAGCTCTTTTTCCTCCGATACCGGCATCAAATCCTTCCCCTCATAATGTTTCTCGATCATGTAGTATAAAGCGGGAAGTACATAAAGCGTGATTACCGTAGCAAATAAAAGCCCGTAAACGATTACCGTAGCCAAGGGACGCTGCACGTCCGAACCGATACCTGTACTAACAGAGGCAGGAAGCAATCCCAAGACCGCAACCGTAGCCGTCATCAAGATCGGACGGAAACGGTGCTTAGTTCCCGTTATCACCGCATCTTTCAAATCTCGTTCCCTTGTACGTAAGTTATTGATATGGGAAATCATGATCACGCCATTTTGGATAGCGACACCGACCAAGGCAATAAAACCAACCGCCGAGGAAACATTCAATGTCATTCCCCGCACATTCAACGCCAACATACCACCAAACAAAGCCAAGGGAACGACACTCATCATCAAAGCCGCCTGCCGGAATTTACCGCAAGCCGCAAACAACAGAAGCAGCATCAGTCCCAACGCCAAAGGAACCACAGCCCCCAAACGGGCATACGCACGATGCTGGTTCTCGAACTGTCCGGCCCATTTCAAATGCACGGAATCATGATCGTATTTCACCTCTTTATCAATCAACGCATTCGCCTTATTCAAGAACGCTGTCAAGTCCACGCCACGTAAATTAACCCGTACCGTCAAGTGCCGCTTATTCATCTCACGGGTAATCGTACTGGCACCGGTTGTCATCTTAATCTCCGCTACTTGCGAAAGAGGAATCTTCGTACCGGAACCGGTAGTCAGCAATAGATTACCGATACGTTCGGGAGAATTGCGGCTAGCGTCATCGAAACGACAAATCACGTCATAACTTTTACTTCCGACAAATATCTGGGAAATAGAAGCTCCACCGATCGCTAACTCAATCAAATCGGCCACATCCGACACGTTCAAGCCATACTGGGCGATACGGGCACGATCCGCGATAATCTGCAATTGCGGCAACGGAGGCTCTTGATCTACCGCTACGTCGGCAGCACCCGGTATTTCCTTCAACACATTAGCGACTTGATCCGCGATATGGCGACTTTCCGTAATATCATCGCTATAGATCTTCAACGCCAAATCACTATGAGCCCCGGCGATCTGATCCATCACCATATCGATGATCGGCTGTGAAAAACCGACCGAGTAGCCGGGCATAGTCTCCAACTTAGCTGCCATCTCCTCGATCAAATCCGCTTTCGTCTTACCGAACTCCCATGTACTATAGGGCTTCAATCCCACGCCACACTCCACATGGGAGAGTGAGAACGCTTCCGCCCCCTCATCATCGCGACCTACTTGGGTCATTACATATGAGACTTCCTTAAACTCTTTCAAAGTCTTCCGAAGCTCCGCCCCCATCTCCTTAGATTTCTCAATGGAAATACCCGGAGGAAGCTGTACCTGTATCCAGATCGCCCCCTCATCCAACGGAGGCAAGAAGTCTTTTCCTACGGTATAACTTAAAATCCCCGCTCCCAGCAATATCGCCAGTAACGGTACAATAACCCATCTTGGCTTCTCCATCAATCGGACAATTTGTGAATGATAAGCCGTGGAAAGTTTCTCCAACCAACGATTATGGTAAATCTTTCCCGGCTTACGATACGCATAAAAGGCCAATCCCGGAATCAAGAACAAGGCCACGCACAAAGCGCCCAGCAAAGCATACCCTACGGTATAAGCCATCGGCGTAAACAATTTTTTCTCAATATGCTCAAAAGCGAACAAAGGAAGATAGGCCGTTATAATAATTAATGTAGAGAAAAAGATCGGGCGAGCCACCTCAGTCGTACGGCGCAAGATCGAATCTTCCGTCAATACCTCATCCGGATGCCGTTCTCTTTTCTTCAAGACCGTCTCCATCATCACGATCGCTCCGTCTACCAAAATACCGAAGTCTATAGCGCCTAAGGATAGTAGGTTCGCAGGAATATTCGTAACATGCATCAAGATAAAGGCAATCAATAGAGACAAGGGAATGGTTAAGGCCACCAACAAAGCGCCACGCCAACTCCCCAAGAATAAGATCAGTACTAAGACAACCAGTACTATCCCCTCGAACAACGTATGCGATACAGTATGCAAGGTCGTATTAACCAAATCCGTACGATCCATAAACGGATGGATACGGGTTCCCTCGGGAAGTGTCTCGTTATTTAGTTCGTCTACCGCCTTATGCACATCATCCAACACCCGGGACGGATTCTCCCCCCTGAGCATTTGCACGATACCTTCCACGCCATCGGAGTAATCACGGGTATCGTCCGTAAAACCTAAAACGCCCTTACGCTCCAAGTTTCCGTATTTCAGTTTACCGATATCATTCAAGTAGACCGGGACACCATTCACGGTCTTGATCACGATATGTCCCAAGTCTTCCAAGTCCTTAACCAGACCGATTCCACGGATCACATAACTCAAATCCCCCCGGCTTAACATACTACCACCGGCGTTCACGTTATTCTTCTCTATCTTTTCCGTAATATCCCCTAAGGTAATGTCGTATTGCTCCATCTTATAAGGGTTCACCTCGATCTGATATTGGGTAGTGATACCGCCGTAATTACTTACATCCGCTACACCCGTAACCTGTTTCAGTCTCGGAATAATTACCCATTTATGCAAATCGGTCAACTCCCTCAAGTCCAAACGGTCACTTTCCACCACATAACGAAAGATCTCTCCCGTCGGCGAAGTCAAAGGATTTAAGCCGGGAACCGCATTATAAGGAAGCTCCACGTCTACCAACCGCTCTTGTACACGTTGCCGGGCCCAATAATCCTCAATACCATCATCAAAAACCAATACGACCGTAGATAAACCAAACGTATTCTTGCTACGCATTACGTTTAGTCCCGGCAGACCATTCATAGCCCGCTCGATCGGAATACTGATTTGTTGCTCGATCTCCTCGGCGGCCAATCCGGGAACCTGCGTCACGACTTGCACGGTGGTATCGGCGATATCCGGATAAGCATCTATCGCCAACCGCGTCCAAGAATAATAACCAACGATCGCTAAGAACAGAAATAACACGAACATCAGTCCTCGCCGATGTATCGCCAAGTAAATAATCCTTTTCATAATCCGTTAGCGTGCGTCAAGTAAATAAAACGCTCCCGTAGCTACGATCTCGTCACCTACGTTCAAGCCGGATAAAACCACCGTCTTGCCATCTTCAGTAAGGCCGGTCTCGATCTTTTGTTTCCGGTAATCGTTATTCCCCAATTCCACCAATACGTACATATTCTCCTCTTCCTGCAAGATAGCGGAAGTAGGTATACGAATCACCTCCGCCTCACGGTCGCTCAACTTGACCGTGCCGTACATCTCCGGTTTCATCAAACGGGTAGTGTTATCGCACTCGATCAAGACCTCCACCGAACGGGTATCGGGGTCCAGCATCTCGCTGATATGATAAATCTTTCCCGATATCGGTTTATCCGGCATGGCTACCAACCTAATTTCCACCTCATCCAAAGCCTGTATTAAACTCAAATCCTTCTCTTTTACATGGGCGACCACCCATACCTTTCTCAAATCGGCGATGACAGCTACAGGCTCGGCGTCCTCTTTCATATATTGCCCGATTACGATCCGATCTTTCACGACCTCACCGGCTATAGGCGAGCGAACGATCAATGGTTGCCCCAAAGCCATTTCATCCGGATTAATCTGAAAGACTTTCAATGCGGCTACCATATTCTCATAGTCTTTTTTCTTTAACTCGTAATTCACCTCGGCCTCTTCCAATTCCTTTTGGACACCAACCTTGTTTTTCATCAAGTCTTTCTCCCGATTCAAGCTTTTCAAGGCCAGTTCCATCTCTTGGCGAGCTTGGTAATAAGATTTCCCCGCCTCATAAACAGCGGGAGCGCTAATCTCGAAGATCGGACTACCCGGGGCCACTTTTTGCCCTAAGCGAACGAACGATTTCGTAATTCGCCCGCTTACCGGTGAAGCCACCTCCGCGTAATTAGAAGGAATCGCCTGTACGACCCCCGAGGTGGTAAACTCCATACGGTAAGGTTCCCGTTTAACCGTTTCCTTTGTCAACTTGGATAAAACAGGAGATTCGGAACCGATATGTATAATATCCCCTTTGAGTGTTACGGCATGCGCAGACTCATCCTCTTGCTTTTGGGTATGGCAAGAGCATAGTACTATCGCTGGAAGCAATAGTAAAAATATAGATTTCATATAAGATGCGTAAAATGTTTAGTATAAAAAGTGATTCTAATGCTTGATTCAAATTACTATACCAAACGAGGGAGGCGCACGGGATTCGCCACGCCGCACAAGACGCAAGACAACCTCTTTCTTTAGAAAGACGAGCACTACCATCAAAAGCGCCCAAGCCATAACCAAAGGTAAGTACGGAATTAACTCCATACACAATTCGGTCAGCTCTTCAATCGTATTAAACGCTACCGTACTATGCTCATGATGAGGCAAGCCGTCGGCTCCCGGCAGATAGGGATGAGAGTGAGTGATACTATAGTTTAGGAAATGATGCGTATGGGTAAAGGCCGTGCCACCCACGTAGTAACTCATAAAGAGTACTACCAAGAGGGGTCTTAACCACTTCAAGCTACGCATTGTTTTCATTCGCCATCTGTTTACTTCGCAAAGTTATAAAAGAAACTGCCATTTCATTTGCAATAAGTCAAAATTTATTCCTTTATTTGCATACACTGAATAATAAACAGTCATATCAATGAAATAAACACTACTTTATGAGAAAAATCTTACTTGTTTGTGCGGCATTAGCCTGCATGACAGTCTCCCCTGTACCAGCTCAGGACGCTGCCGTAAAAAAAATCATCGAGATGGGTCAGAACGATAATCAAGTGATGCATCAGCTGGATATCCTTACGAACCGCTTTGGCGGACGTTTAATCGGTTCCGACGCTTATGAGAACGCCGCCGAGTGGATGGTGCGTGAGTTTAAGAGTTGGGGACTCGATGTCCAATTAGAAGAGGCCGGTACCGTCCCTGTCGGCTTTAATCGAGGACCTTGGTTCGGACGCTTGTTGAGCGACAACGGAATGATCCTGCATTTCGCCACCCCTTCTTACACTTCCGGAACGAAAGGCGTGCAACGTGGGCATGCGGTGATGGAGCCTCGTAACGACGAGGAGTTCCAGCAAATCAAAGGAAGATTGAATGGTGCTTGGGTTCTTATCTCAGGGAAAAATGTAGGTTGGCCTATCGACCGCTCCGCCTCGGGAGATTCCATCCGTGCGGAGATCAAGAAAGAGAACAACGAGATCATGAAGAAAAACAATGATCTAAGACGCCGCAACTGGGAAAACGGGGAGAAAAACGAGATGTTGTCTTATAAGGAATTCCCCGGATTATATTATAAGGAAATGTGCGAGGCCGGAGCTTTAGGTTTTATCCAATCCTCCACCGTACCTATCCGTGCGTTATACGACCGGAAAATGATGAACGACCCGAATACGAACTTCGACAATCTGCCGGAACTTCCGGATATCAAATTAGACGAGCATCAATTCGCGATCATCGAACAAATGGTGAAAGAGAGACGTACATTCGAACTAGAGTTCGATATTCGTAATCATTTTAAATTAGGCCCGGTTAAATACCATAATGTCGTAGCGTCTATCAAAGGCAGCAAATACCCGGACGAATATGTAATTATCAGCGGTCACCTAGATGCTTTCGACGTGGCTACCGGAGGCATCGATTGCGGTACTGGAATCGGACCGATGATGGAAGCCGCTCGCATGATCGCCAAATCCGGAGCCAAGCCTAAGCGCACGATCTTATTTATCGGATTCGCCGGTGAGGAATTTGGCTTATTAGGAGCACAAGCTTGGGTGAAAGCGCATAAGGATAAATTACCCAAAATCGCTAATTTGTTCAATCGTGACGGTGGCCCGGAACCTCCTGTCGGTATCTCCGTCCCTCAAGCCATGTATGATGATTTCGTGAAGATCAGCGAACCCATCCAAAAAATCCGTCCGGACTATCCTTTCGAGGTAAAAGTTCGTGAACCCCGTAAACGCCCGACACGCATGGGGGGAACAGACGCATCAGTTTTCGCCATCGAAGGTGTCCCCACATTAGGTTTCACCACAGAGGATTTCAAAGGATATGATTTTGATTACGGCGAAATCTGGCATACGGAACGGGATTTATACACAAAGAACATCCCCGAATACCAAGAACATACGGCTACGGTTACCGCTATCATAGCCCTCGGTGTAGCGAATCTGGATAAGCAATTATCAAGAGAAGGTTTATATACCGAAGAGTAGGTCAGCACGATCGCTATTATAAGGAGTTTACAATGCCTATTGTAAGCTCCTTATGATGGGCATCATAAAAGACTTACAATGCCCATTATAAGAAATAGAAAAAGGATATGCCCTAATAGACATATCCTTTTCTCATTCTAGGGTGAAAGATGGGGCTCGAACCCACGACCCTCGGAACCACAATCCGATGCTCTAACCAACTGAGCTACTCTCACCATATCCGCCTTTCAAAGGATTCCCCCTTTAAGACGGCGCAAAGATAGGTATAAATTCTGATTACACAAACCTTTTGCGAACTTTTTTATCCATCCACTTACTTATAGATCGCTTTCTTTCCCGCTAACAATGTGTTACGCATCAAAGAAATGATTGTCATAGGCCCTACGCCACCCGGAACCGGAGTGATATAGGAACATTTAGGAGCGACCTCGTTAAACAAGACATCTCCCGTTAACTTAAATCCGCTCTTGGTTACGCTGCTTGGCATACGGGTTGTTCCCACGTCAACGATCACGGCGCCTTCCTTCACCATATCCCCTTTCAAGAATTCAGGAACACCTAAAGCCACGATAATAATATCAGCAGACAAGCACATCTCCTTCAAGTTCTTAGAACGGCTATGGCATACGGTCACCGTACAATCGCCCGGATAAGATTTCTGCATCATCAAGGTAGCCATCGGCTTGCCGACAATATTGCTGCGTCCCAAAACCACGCAATGCTTTCCTTGCGTCTCGATATGATAACGCTTCAATAATTCCAAGATACCGGCAGGCGTAGCCG
>OGQH01000559.1_pt1 | contig 46441 bp, 36 predicted proteins | sample 1553181 | NCBI WGS metagenome assembly OGQH01 (sample SAMEA2579946, study PRJEB22360) | human gut metagenome | biome: human gut; feature: human-associated habitat; material: faeces | place: Denmark | collected 2008/2010 | reverse complement strand
CAAAAGAGATCAGAGATTCATTCAAGAATTTCTTTGAGTCGAAAGGACACCACATTGTTCCCTCGGCTCCGATGGTGATAAAAGATGACCCTACCCTGATGTTTACCAACGCAGGGATGAACCAGTTTAAAGATATTATTTTGGGTAACCACCCGGCCAAATACCACAGAGTCGCGGACTCTCAGAAATGTCTGCGTGTAAGCGGAAAGCATAATGACCTGGAAGAAGTGGGACACGACACGTACCACCACACCATGTTCGAAATGCTGGGCAACTGGTCATTCGGTGACTACTTCAAGAAAGAAGCCATCAACTGGGCATGGGAATATCTGGTAGAAGTATTGAAACTGAATCCGGAACACCTGTACGCCACCGTATTCGAAGGAAGCCCCGAAGAAGGACTGAGTCGTGACGACGAAGCCGCTTCTTACTGGGAACAGTATCTGCCGAAAGATCACATCATCAACGGCAACAAGCACGACAACTTCTGGGAAATGGGTGATACAGGCCCTTGCGGACCTTGTTCGGAAATCCACATCGACCTCCGTCCGGCAGAAGAACGTGCCAAAATCTCCGGCCGTGATCTCGTCAACCACGATCATCCCCAAGTGATTGAAATATGGAACCTTGTGTTCATGCAATATAACCGTAAAGCTGACGGCAGCCTCGAACCACTTCCTGCAAAGGTTATCGATACAGGTATGGGATTCGAACGCCTCTGTATGGCTTTGCAGGGCAAGACTTCCAACTACGATACAGACGTATTCCAGCCGATGCTGAAAGCGATTGCAGCAATGTCAGGCACAGAGTACGGAAAAGACAAACAGCAGGACATCGCCATGCGTGTAATCGCTGACCACATCCGTACGATTGCTTTCTCCATTACGGACGGTCAGCTGCCTTCCAATGCCAAGGCAGGTTATGTAATCCGCCGTATCCTCCGCCGCGCCGTTCGCTACGGATATACTTTCCTCGGACAGAAACAGTCATTCATGTACAAGCTGCTTCCGGTGTTGATCGATAACATGGGAGACGCTTATCCGGAACTGATCGCACAGAAAGGTCTGATCGAAAAAGTAATCAAGGAAGAAGAAGAAGCCTTCCTTCGCACGCTGGAAACAGGTATCCGTCTGCTGGATAAGACAATGGAAGATACAAAGGCTGCCGGAAAGACAGAAATCAGCGGTAAAGATGCCTTTACCTTATATGATACTTTCGGTTTCCCGTTAGACCTGACAGAACTGATTCTTCGTGAAAACGGAATGACAGTCAACATCGAAGAGTTCAACGCAGAAATGCAACAGCAGAAACAGCGTGCACGTAACGCTGCCGCCATCGAAACCGGTGACTGGGTGACTCTGAGAGAAGGAACAACCGAATTCGTAGGTTACGACTATACTGAATACGAAGCGTCTATTCTCCGCTATCGTCAGATCAAGCAGAAAAACCAGACACTGTATCAGATCGTACTTGACTGTACTCCGTTCTATGCAGAAAGTGGTGGTCAGGTAGGCGACACTGGTGTATTGGTCAGCGAATTCGAGACCATCGAAGTGATCGACACCAAGAAAGAGAACAATCTACCGATACATATTACCAAAAAGTTGCCGGAACATCCGGAAGCTCCGATGATGGCTTGTGTAGACACCGACAAACGGGCAGCCTGCGCAGCCAATCACTCGGCAACTCACCTGCTGGACTCTGCCCTGCGTGAAGTACTGGGCGAGCACATCGAACAGAAAGGTTCGTTAGTAACACCGGATTCACTACGTTTCGACTTCTCTCACTTCCAGAAGGTGACCGACGAAGAAATCCGCCAGGTAGAACACCTGGTGAATGCCAAGATTCGCGCCAACATCCCTTTGAAGGAATACCGCAACATTCCTATCGAGGAAGCGAAAGAGCTGGGAGCTATCGCCCTCTTCGGCGAAAAGTACGGTGAAAGAGTACGTGTGATCCAGTTCGGTTCTTCTATCGAATTCTGTGGAGGTATCCACGTAGCCGCAACCGGAAATATCGGTATGGTAAAGATCATTTCCGAAAGTTCTGTTGCAGCCGGTGTACGCCGTATCGAAGCATATACGGGAGCCCGTGTGGAAGAAATGCTGGATACCATTCAGGATACGATCAGTGAATTGAAATCACTCTTCAACAACGCACCCGACCTGGGTATTGCCATCCGCAAGTATATTGAGGAAAATGCAGGACTGAAAAAGCAGGTAGAAGACTACATGAAAGAGAAAGAAGCCTCGCTGAAAGAAAGACTGCTGAAGAATATACAGGAAATTCACGGTATCAAGGTAATCAAGTTCTGTGCTCCGTTGCCGGCGGAAGTGGTGAAGAATATCGCTTTCCAGCTTCGCGGCGAAATCACAGAAAACTTGTTCTTTGTGGCCGGAAGCCTCGACCATGGCAAACCTATGCTGACCGTCATGCTGAGCGACAATCTGGTGGCCGGTGGCTTGAAAGCAGGCAACCTGGTGAAAGAGGCAGCCAAACTGATTCAAGGCGGCGGAGGCGGTCAACCTCACTTCGCTACTGCCGGAGGCAAGAATACAGACGGACTGAATGCCGCTATCGAAAAAGTACTGGAACTCGCAGGTATCTAAGAAAGCAGTAATATACATCCAATATAAGAACCGTGTCTTAAAGTCACCCGCACTTTAAGACACGGTTTTTTATTTCTAATTCCGGCACCGATGAGGACACCTCCCGACACCGGAAAACTCCGGCGCCATCTGCAACCAACCGGCCTCCTGCCAAAAATATTCGTGATATAAACTCAATTATCACAACTTTTTCCTACCTTTGTAAACAGATTAATTATTTTTCTTATCCTTCAAATAATAAAATAAGTAATCACCAATACCCGTACACCGATGAAAACACCTATTTACCTACTTCTAATCGTTTGTATTTTTGCATCCTGCAACGCCAAACAGACACAAGCTGAAATTGATTACACATCGTATGTAAATCCTTTTATTGGCACCGATTTCACAGGAAACACTTATCCCGGCGCACAAGCCCCCTTCGGCATGGTGCAGCTCAGCCCGGATAACGGACTTCCGGGATGGGACCGCATATCCGGCTATTTTTATCCGGACAGCACAATCGCCGGCTTCAGCCATACCCACCTTTCGGGAACAGGTGCAGGCGACCTGTACGACATCTCTTTTATGCCGGTCACACTGCCCTACAAAGAGGCAGAAGCGCCGCTGGGCATCTACTCCAAGTTTTCTCACGATGAAGAGAGCGCCTATGCAGGCTACTATCAAGTACGTCTGAAAGACTACCATATCAACGTGGAACTGACCGCAACCGAACGTTGTGGCATCCAGCGATACACCTTCCCCAAAGCCGAAGCCGCCATCTTCCTGAATCTGAAGAAAGCCATGAACTGGGACTTCACGAACGATTCGCACATCGAGGTAGTGGACTCTGTAACGATTCAAGGATACCGTTACTCCGATGGCTGGGCACGCGACCAGCGAATCTACTTCCGCACCCGCTTCTCCAAGCCTTTCGACAAGGTGAAACTGGATACGACTGCCATTATCAAAGACAAGCAACACATCGGTACGGCTGTCATCGCACGTTTTGACTTCCATACCGAAGAAGGAGAACAGATTCTCGTCAATACCGCCATTTCCGGCGTCAGCATGGAAGGCGCAGCCAAGAACCTGCAAGCCGAAGTGCCCGAAAATGACTTCGACAAGTATCTGGCAGAAACAAAAGCAAACTGGAACCGCCAACTGGGAAAGATCGAAGTCGAGGGTGACAATCAAGACGATAAAGTAAACTTTTATACAGCTCTGTACCACTCGATGATCGCACCTACGATTTACAGTGACGTAGACGGAGCCTATTACGGTCCCGACAAAAAAGTACATCAGAGTGACGGCTGGGTGAATTACAGCACTTTCTCCCTTTGGGATACCTACCGTGCCGCCCATCCCCTTTTCACATATACCGAACCGGAACGTGTCAACGACATGGTAAAATCCTTCATCGCCTTCTTTGAACAGAACGGACGCCTGCCCGTATGGAACTTCTACGGGAGTGAAACCGATATGATGATCGGCTATCATGCCGTTCCCGTGATTGTAGACGCTTATCTGAAAGGTATAGGCAACTTTGATGCGGAGAAAGCACTGGCCGCCTGCGTAGCTACCGCCAATCTGGATAACTACCGGGGCATCGGGTTATACAAGCAATTAGGCTATATTCCTTACAATGTGACAGATCATTACAACGCCGAAAATTGGTCACTGTCCAAAACACTGGAATATGCATTTGACGATTACTGCATCGCTGAGATGGCGAACAAGATGGGCAAGAAAGAGATAGCGGACGAATTCTACAAACGTTCTCAGAACTATAAGAATGTTTACAACCCGGCCACTTCGTTCATGCAGCCGCGTGACGATAAAGGAAACTTTATCAAAGACTTCAAAGCCGACGAATATACTCCGCATATCTGCGAAAGCAATGGCTGGCAATACTTTTGGTCCGTGCAGCATGACATAGACGGTCTGATTGATCTCACAGGAGGCACAAGCCGCTTTGCAGAGAAACTGGACAGCATGTTTACCTATCATCCGGCAGACGACGAAGAACTTCCCATCTTCAGCACGGGAATGATCGGGCAATATGCTCACGGCAATGAGCCGAGCCATCACGTAATCTATCTTTTCAATGCCGTAGGACAACAGAACCTGACACAGAAATACGTTGCCAAAGTAATGAACGAGCTTTACAAGAACGAGCCTGCCGGTCTTTGTGGAAACGAAGACTGCGGACAAATGTCTGCCTGGTACGTATTCAGCGCGATGGGATTCTATCCGGTCAATCCGGTCAGCGGAAAGTATGAAATAGGTACTCCCCTGTTCCCGGAGATGAAGTTGCATCTGGCTAACGGAAAGACATTTACAGTTCTTGCTCCCAAAGTGAGCAAAGAGAATATTTACATTCAATCTATCAAAGTAGACGGTCAACCGTACGATAAGACCTACCTTACCCATGAACAGATTATGAGCGGTGCCACCGTCGAATTTGAAATGGGGAATACTCCCTTAGTGGAAGTCGAATTTGAAGAACAGACCCAGTAGGTCCACCTAAACTAATCTATCGGAAAAATGAATGAAAACTTCGACTTAACCTACAAAGCTCTATTCCGCAGGTACTACCCCAGCCTGCTATTCTATGCCACCCGACTGGTAGGAGAAGAAGAGGCGGAGGATGTAGTGCAGGACGTGTTCGTAGAGCTTTGGAAACGAAAAGACAGCATAGAGATAGGAGAGCAGATTCAGGCTTTCCTCTATCGTGCTGTCTATACACGTGCCCTTAACGTATTGAAACATCGTAATGTAGAAGATGGCTATTGCGCCGCCATGGAAGAGATAAACCGGAGGCGTGCAGAGTTTTATCAGCCGGACAACAACGAAGTGATCCGCAAGATCGAAGACCGGGAATTGCGAAAAGAGATTCACGATGCGATCAATGAGCTTCCGGACAAGTGCAAAGAAGTTTTCAAGCTCAGCTATCTGCACGACATGAAAAATAAGGAGATAGCCGATGTACTGGGGGTTTCACTCCGCACGGTAGAGGCACATATGTATAAGGCATTGAAGTTCCTGCGAAATCGTCTCGGACATCTTTGGTTCATTCTCCTCTTATTTTTATTGGATTAAAGATAAGTGTTTTTGGGGTTTCAATTGTATTACTTATATGAAGGAAAAGAAAATGAGAAATCTGAGCGAAGAAATAATAAACAAATATCTGACAGGTCAGTGTTCTGAAGAAGAGCTGATCGAGGTGAATGCCTGGATCAGCGAATCGGACGAAAATGCCCGCCAGTTGTTCCGCATGGAAGAAATTTATCATCTGGGTAAATTCGACCATTATGCCGATGAACAGAGAATGGCTAATGCGGAAAAAAGGCTTTATAAACAACTGTCGCAAGAGAAAAAGAAGAAAGATAAAGTACTGCATATGCATCGCTGGATGAGATATGCGGCCATCCTTGCCGTTGCTTTACTAATGGGCGGAGGAGCCGGATATTGGTTCTACAACCGGCCGGAGCATCAGATGCTGGTAGCCGTTGCCAATGAAGGCATCGTGAAAGAAGTTGTCTTGCCGGACGGGACGAAGGTCTGGCTGAACAATGCCGCCACGCTGAAGTACCCGCGCGAATTCTCCGAAAAAGAACGTAATGTGTATTTGGACGGAGAAGCCTATTTCGAAGTAACCAAAAACCGCCATAAACCATTCACGGTAGAAAGCGACGCTATGCGCGTACGTGTACTGGGAACCACTTTCAACTTCAAGTGCGACAAGCGTTGCCGGATAGCCGAAGCGACCTTGATCGAAGGAGAAATCGAAGTGAAAGGCAACAAGGATGAAGGACAAATCGTCCTCGCCCCCGGTCAGCGTGCCGAACTGAACAGAAACAGCGGACGGCTGACGGTGAAACAGGTCGATGCGAAACTGGATGCTGTATGGCGTGACAATCTGATACCATTCAATAAAGCAAACATATTTACCATCACCAAGGCACTGGAACGCTTCTACGACGTGAAGATCATTCTGTCTCCTGACATTCGGTCGGACAAAACATATTCGGGTGTATTGAAGAAAAAATCAACCATCGAATCGGTATTGAAATCCTTGCAGAATTCCATACCTATTGAATATAAAATCGTAGGAAACAACATCTTTATCTCTTCAGATAAGAAATGAGTCCTGTGTTAAACTTAAACTAATAAACGACATGAAATTAAAGACACTTCTGATAGGATGTTTCGGAGGATTTATAATGCTCAACTCCTGCACAGAGTCCCCCAGTGTAAAAGATTATAGTGCTTATGTCAATCCTTTCATAGGCACCGGCGGACATGGACATACTTTCCCCGGAGCTGTAGTTCCGCACGGTATGATCCAGCCCAGTCCGGACACCCGGATCGACGGCTGGGACGCTTGCTCCGGTTATTATTACGACGACAACACGATCAACGGTTTTTCGCATACCCACGTCAGCGGTACAGGCTGTTGTGACTACGGAGACGTATTACTGATGCCGACTGTCGGCAAGCCGCAGTATCTGACAACAGATCCGGAAAGCCAGAAACTGGCTTACGCCTCTGCTTTCTCGCACGAGAATGAGACAGCGGAACCCGGATATTACTCCGTCTTCCTCGACACTTATCAGGTAAAAGCAGAGATCACGGCTACCAAACGCGGCGCCATCCACCGCTACACTTTCCCCGAAAGCACAGAATCCGGATTTATCATCGATCTGGACTACAGCCTGCAACGGCAGACCAACTACGAGATGGAAATCGAAGTAATCAGCGACACGGAAATCTGCGGACACAAGAAGACGACTTACTGGGCTTTCGACCAGTATATTAACTTCTACGCCAAGTTCTCCAAACCGTTCGCATATACCCTCATCACCGACTCTGTCACGATGGACAACGGCAAGCGCCTGCCAGTATGCAAAGCCGTACTGCACTTTAATACAAAGAAAGACGAAGAAGTACTGGTAAAAGTGGGTGTATCCGCCGTCGATATCGCCGGCGCACGCAAGAATGTGGAATCCGAAATTCCCGAATGGGACTTCGACAAGGTACGAAAAGATGCCCGCACTGCCTGGAATAATTATCTGTCTAAAATAGACATCACCACTTCCGATAAAGAAGATAAAACCATTTTCTATACCGCTCTGTATCATACGGCTATCAGCCCGAACCTGTTTACGGATGCGGACGGACGCTATCTCGGCATGGATCTCGAAGTACATCAGGGAGATACCATTAATCCGCTGTATACTGTCTTCTCCCTGTGGGATACGTTCCGTGCACTGCACCCGCTGATGACGATCATCGACCCGAATCTGAACAATCAGTTCATCAATTCACTGATCAGGAAACATCAGGAAGGCGGAATATACCCGATGTGGGATCTGGCTTCCAACTACACTGGAACGATGATCGGATATCATGCGGTCCCCGTTATTGTGGATGCCTATATGAAAGGTTACCGCAATTTTGATGCTCACGAAGCATACAAAGCCAGTCTGCGCGCAGCCGAATATGACACGACAGGCATCAAATGCCCCGATCTGGTGCTGCCGCATCTGATGCCCAAAGCGAAGTATTATAAAAACGCTATCGGCTACATCCCCTGCGACCGCGAAAATGAATCTGTAGCCAAAGCGCTGGAATATGCCTACGACGACTGGTGTATCTCCATCTTTGCCGAAGCGATGAACGACTTCGAAAACAAAGCAAAGTATGAACGTTTCGCTAAAGCCTATGAGTTCTATTTCGACAAATCGACCCGCTTCATGCGCGGACTGGATTCGAATGGCGAATGGCGCACCCCGTTCAACCCGCGTGCCTCCACTCACCGTAGCGATGACTATTGCGAAGGAACCGCTTGGCAATGGACCTGGTTTGTTCCGCACGATGTGGAAGGACTTGTGAAACTGATGGGAGGCGAGGACGCTTTTGTAGAAAAGCTGGATTCGCTGTTTACAGTCGATTCGAGTCTGGACGGAGAAACCACCTCGGCAGATATCAGCGGACTAATCGGTCAGTATGCACATGGCAATGAGCCGAGTCATCACGTGATTCATCTGTACAACTATGTGAATCGTCCGTGGAGAACGCAGGAATTAGTGGACAGTGTCTACCGGAGCCAGTATGCCAACAATGTAGACGGGCTGTCCGGCAATGAAGACTGCGGACAGATGTCGGCATGGTATATACTCAACTCGATGGGATTCTATCAGGTATGCCCGGGCAAACCGGTGTATTCTATCGGACGTCCGGCTTTCGACAAGGCTGTAATCAATCTCCCCGGTGAAAAGACATTTAGCATCGTGGTGAAGAACAACTCCAAAAGCAACAAGTACATCGAAAGCGTATTACTGAACGGCAAACCTCTGGACACGCCATTCTTCGGACATCAGGACATTGTAGCAGGCGGAATCATGGAGATCAAAATGACTGACCATCCTACACAATGGGGAAGTAACAACTCTTCTCAATAATCATATAAAAACCATTACTTATCATGAAAAGACTCTTATTGATAGCTTGTGTACTTAGTTGTACGCTATTGTCCCAAGCCAAAGACTGGACGCAGTATGTCAATCCACTGATGGGTTCCCAGTCTACTTTTGAGTTATCAACAGGTAATACCTATCCGGCTATTGCCCGTCCCTGGGGTATGAACTTCTGGACTCCACAGACAGGCAAAATGGGAGACGGATGGCAATATACCTATACCGCCAACAAAATCCGCGGATTCAAACAGACACACCAGCCCAGTCCATGGATCAATGATTATGGTCAGTTCTCGATAATGCCAATAGTGGGCCAACCGGTGTTTGACGAAGAGAAACGGGCAAGCTGGTTTGCACATAAAGGGGAAGTGGCAACTCCTTACTACTACAAAGTATACCTGGCAGAACACGATATAGTCACTGAAATGACACCGACGGAACGTGCCGTACTTTTCCGTTTCACATTCCCGGAGAATGATCATTCTTATGTGGTCGTAGATGCCTTCGACAAAGGTTCTTACATCAAAATTATTCCGGAAGAGAATAAGATAATCGGTTATACGACACGCAACAGCGGTGGTGTTCCTGAAAACTTCAAGAACTACTTTATCATCGAGTTCGACAAGCCTTTCACCTATAAGGCTACGGTAGAGAACGGAAATCTGCAAGAGAACGTAGCGGAACAGACAACCGACCATGCCGGAGCGATCATCGGATTCAAAACCCGCAAAGGAGAGCAGGTGAATGCACGCATCGCCTCTTCTTTCATCAGCTTTGAGCAGGCTGCCGCCAATATGAACGAACTGGGCAAAGATAACATAGAACAACTCGCCCAAAAAGGAAAAGATGCCTGGAATCAGGTGCTGGGCAAAATAGAAGTAGAAGGCGGCAATCTGGATCAGTACCGTACATTCTACTCCTGTCTGTATCGTTCACTGCTTTTCCCGCGCAAGTTCTATGAGCTGGATGCGAACGGTCAGCCTATTCATTACAGTCCGTATAACGGACAGGTACTTCCGGGATATATGTTTACCGATACCGGTTTCTGGGATACATTCCGCTGCCTCTTCCCGCTGTTGAATCTGATGTACCCGTCGGTTAACAAGGAGATGCAGGAAGGGTTGATCAATACATACCTTGAAAGCGGTTTCTTTCCCGAATGGGCAAGTCCGGGACACAGAGGTTGCATGGTTGGAAATAACTCCGCATCGATCCTGGTAGACGCCTATATGAAGGGAGTAAAAGTCGATGATATCAAGACGCTGTATGAAGGACTGATTCACGGAACGGAGAATGTGCATCCGGAGGTTTCTTCTACCGGACGATTGGGATACGAGTACTATAATAAACTGGGATACGTACCCTACGATGTGAAAATCAACGAGAACGCCGCCCGTACTCTGGAATATGCATACGATGACTGGTGTATCTACCGGTTGGCAAAGGAACTGAAACGTCCCAAGAAAGAAATCAACCTGTTTGCCAAACGTGCCATGAATTACAAGAATCTTTTCGATAAAGAATCCAAGCTAATGCGTGGTCGCAACGAAGACGGTACATTCCAGTCTCCTTTCTCACCACTGAAATGGGGAGATGCCTTTACGGAAGGAAACAGCTGGCATTATACCTGGTCTGTCTTCCACGATCCGCAGGGACTTATTGACCTGATGGGCGGGAAAGAGATGTTTGTTACCATGATGGATTCCGTATTTGCCGTACCGCCCATTTTTGATGACAGCTATTACGGACAAGTGATTCACGAAATTCGTGAAATGACAGTGATGAATATGGGCAACTATGCACATGGCAATCAGCCGATCCAGCACATGATCTACCTCTATGACTATGCGGGACAACCGTGGAAGGCTCAATATTGGTTGCGTCAGGTAATGGACAGAATGTACACGCCCGGACCGGACGGTTACTGCGGAGACGAAGACAACGGACAGACTTCTGCCTGGTATGTGTTCTCTGCGCTGGGTTTCTACCCTGTTTGCCCGGGAACGGACGAATATGTGATGGGAGCTCCTCTGTTCAAAAAGGCTACTCTTCACTTCGAGAACGGCAATAGTCTTGTTATCGACGCACCCAATAACAGCAAAGAGAATTTCTATATTGATTCCATGAGCTTCAACGGTGCTGGTCATACCAAGAACTATCTGCGTCATGAAGATTTGTTCAAGGGAGGTACTATCAAAGTAGACATGAGTAATCGACCGAATCTGAACAGAGGAACCAAAGAAGAGGATATGCCTTATTCTTTTTCTAAGGAACAGTAATCATCCGACAAATGTAAACAACAAAGAGTTATAAATAACTCTCGAACAAAAGTCCACTCTCGCTACAATATTTTGTAGCAGGGGTGGATTTATTAATTCAAGTCTGTAGTAGTGAAAAACTTATTAGTTACACATTAAAAACAAGAATAAACCAGTTCGACATATTAGAGATAGAAAAGTGGCAAAACCTAAGTAAAACCGGATAAAAAGACTAAATCCCTTTCAACCGATAACAGACAAACGCACAAGAAGCTTGACTTAATTTATTTTTCTTTGAAAAAAAGAAGAACCAGAGTAAGTGTTTATTATATTAGTGTTGTTTTATTAATCAAAGGAGAGGAAAGTCGACACTCTTCTTTGTGAATTTAATAAAATGTATAACCATTAAATTAGATGTATGGAAAGCAAATATTCGCTTCGAAGATCGAAATTATTTCGGGCTTTATTGATTCTTATGCTGATAGCAGTTCCTGTACAATGGGCAGCAGCACAATTGACATTGTCTACTCCCCGCACAACTTTAGGAACTGTAATCAAACAAATCCAATCACAATCAAAGTATCAGTTCTTTTACAATGACAAATTATCAACTGTTACAGTTGAACCATTGAAAGTGAAAGACGCTTCTTTAGAACAAGTATTGAATACACTTCTGAAGAACAAAAATGTCTCTTACAAAATAGAGGACAATATTATTTATTTGTCAGAAAAAGAAACAGTCAGCGCAGTCCAGCAACAAAGCGGAAAAGAACAAATTATCACCGGTCAGGTTCTAGACTCTAAAGGGGAAGCACTCATCGGAGTCAGCGTCCTGGTAAAAGGAACAACTGACGGTGCAATTACAGATTTGGACGGTAACTATAAAGTAGTGACTAAAAGTGCTAACCCAATCATAGTTTATTCATATGTCGGTTATAAAACACAGGAAATTCCATTAAAAGGTCAGTCAGCCATTAATGTTACCCTGCATGATGACACTCAGGTAATTGACGAAGTTGTTGTAACGGCTTTAGGTATCAAGCGCTCAGAAAAAGCCTTGAGCTATAATGTACAACAAGTAAACACAGATGAAATAACGTCCAACAAAGATGCCAACTTCGTCAACTCCTTAAGCGGAAAAGTAGCAGGTGTCAATATCAACGCATCTTCATCCGGTGTAGGCGGTGTATCGAAAGTAGTGATGCGTGGTACAAAATCCATTATGCAATCATCCAATGCTTTGTATGTGATAGACGGTGTGCCCATTTTCTCAGGTCGTTCCACAAAGAGCGGAGGTACGGAATTTGATTCACGCGGTGCAAGTGAACCTATTGCAGATATCAATCCAGAAGATATCGAGTCAATGTCAGTTCTTACAGGTGCAGCCGCTGCAGCTTTGTATGGTTCGGAAGCAGCTAACGGTGCCATTGTAATCACTACTAAAAAAGGAAAAGAAGGACGTGTAAATATAACAGTCAATTCAAACACTGAATTTACGTCTCCTTTCGTTATGCCACGTTTCCAAAACAGTTATGGCACAGGAATGGAAGGTATGCAAAGCGTATCTGGTGCCCGAAGCTGGGGACGGAAACTGACGGATGCCAACTATTATGGCTATGATCCGCAAAATGATTATTTTCAGACAGGTGTAATTGCCACAGAAAGTGTTTCATTCTCTGCCGGAACAGAGAAAAATCAAACATACGCATCGGCAGCTGCCGTAAATTCAAAAGGTATTGTTCCCAATAATAAATATAACCGTTACAACTTTACCGTTCGAAATACCACTTCCTTCTTGGATGACAAAATGACGTTGGATTTTGGAGCAAGTTATATCCTGCAAAACGATAGAAACATGACGAACCAAGGTACATATAATAACCCATTGGTAGGCGCTTACCTGTTTCCACGTGGCAATGACTGGGAAGATATCAGCATGTACGAGCGTTATGATCCGGCTCGCAAGATTTATACCCAATACTGGCCGGTAGGTGATGAAGCGATGACAATGCAAAACCCATATTGGGTAAATTATCGTAACCTGCGGGAAAACAAAAAAGACCGCTATATGCTGAATGCAAGTTTAAGTTATCAGGTATTGGACTGGTTAAATGTTTCAGGTCGCGTTCGTCTGGATAATTCAAATAATGATTATACAGAAAAGTTCTATGCTTCTACTAATACTCAGTTGACTGAAAAATCAACTCGTGGATTGTATGGCATTACCAAAACGAATGACAAACAATTATATGCAGACTTCTTGGTGAATATCAATAAGATGTTTGGTGAAACTATTTCATTGCAGGCAAACCTTGGTGGTTCTATTTCAGATATCCGTTCTGATGCTATGAAGGTTCGTGGTCCGATAGCTGACGGAAGTGATCCTTTTAAGGGCGAAACAGTCGGGTTAACTAACTTCTTCGCAATTCAAAACCTTAGCGCAAGCAAAACAGAACGTATGCAGGAAGGCTGGAGAGAACAAACTCAATCCATATTTGCTTCAGCTGAATTAGGATACAAGAGTACTTATTATTTAACTTTGACCGGACGTAATGACTGGCCATCTCAGTTGGCAGGTCCCAACTCAAAAAGTAAATCGTTTTTCTATCCGTCAGTTGGTGCCTCTGTGGTTCTTTCCGAGTTAATGCCAAATCTGAATAAAGATTACTTGTCATATATGAAACTCCGTGGTTCTTGGGCATCTGTAGGTAGTGCATTTGGAAGATACCTTGCTAACCCCCGCTACGAATGGACAGCTAACTCTGCTCAATGGAGCATCATGACCCAATATCCTTTGTACAACTTGAAACCGGAAAGAACTCAATCCTTCGAAGTCGGATTAACGATGCGTTTCCTGAAGAATTTTGATTTGGACATTACATACTACAACGCTAAAACTATGAACCAGACATTTAACCCACAGTTACCTGTCAGTGGTTGGTCAGCGATGTATATTCAAACAGGTGCAGTACGCAACCAAGGACTTGAACTTTCTTTAGGATTCAAGAATACATGGAATAAATTCACATGGGATACAGGAGTGACATTCTCAATGAACAGAAACAAAATCTTAACGTTGGCCAGTGACGCGATCAATCCCATCACAGGAGAAAGTTTCTCCATCACCACACTCAATATGGGTGGTTTAGGTGAAGCTCGCTTCTTATTGAAAGAAGGTGGAAGCATGGGAGACTTATATTCGCTGATAGACTTGAAACGGGACAGCAATAATAAGATTTATGTAGACCAAGAGGGTAAGATGACAACAGAAACCATCAAAGATCCCAATAAATACATTAAACTAGGCAGCGTATTACCTAAAGGTAATTTGGCTTGGCGCAATAACTTCAATTGGAACAATTTCAATGCAGGCTTCTTAGTTTCTGCCCGTTTAGGTGGTGTCGTATTCTCACGTACACAAGCAATGCTAGACTATTATGGTGTTTCGGAAGCAACTGCCGATGCCAGAGATCAAGGTTACGTATCTATCAACAACAATGACCGTATAAACCCGGAAACATGGTATGGAATAATCGGTGGCGGAACTTCTGTTCCTCAATATTACACTTATTCTGCTACCAATGTTCGTCTGCAGGAGGTTTCTTTAGGTTATACGTTCCCAAGAAAGATGCTTCGCAACATCTGTGACATCAAAGTATCTGTTATTGGACGTAACCTTTGGATGATCTACAACAAAGCTCCGTTCGATCCGGAAAGCATCGCTTCTACTGACAATTTCTATCAGGGAATAGATTACTTTATGATGCCTTCTTTACGTAATATCGGTTTTAGCTTAAGTTTCAAATTCTAAACAATGCATTCATATGAAAAATAAGATTATAAATAAACTGGTTTTAGGAGCATTGACTATGTCTTTCATATCATGCACCAGTCAGTACATGGATATAAATTCAAACCCATATCAACCGGGTAGTTTAGTTCCTGATGATTATGCTTTAGGTTCGGCAATGAGTAATCTGGCAGGTTGTGTTGTTTCTTCGGATGTCAATACAGCACAGTTTACGGATTGTTTGATGGGAGGTCCGCTGGGAGGATACTTCGCTGATTCTAAAAGTGCCTGGGCATTTACCATTTCCAATTTTAATGCAACGGATGACTGGACACGTGTATTTTTGAAGAGTGACAAAGTTATTCCTGTATTATATAGCAATTTAAGCACTGTAAAAAGTGTATCAGAAACGACCAATAATCCGGTTCCCTATGCCATTGCAGAGGTTATAAAAGTAGCAGCTATGAGTCGTGTGACAGATACTTATGGCCCTATTCCATATTCAAAGATCGGGGCAGACGGAAAAATAACCATACCTTACGATCCACAAAAAGAAGTTTACGACAAATTTTTCGAAGAATTGGACCACGCAATAGGAATATTGACCGAAAACAGAAGTTCAGCCCTGGTTGCCTCAGCTGATTATGTGTACAGTGGAAACGTAGAAAAATGGATTAAACTCGCTAACTCTTTAAAGTTACGTTTGGCTATTCGTATTGCCTATGCCAATCCTACAAAAGCTAAAGAAATGGCAGAGAGTGCCGTAAAACATGAAATAGGTGTCATTGAATCCAATGCAGATAATGCAAAATGGAACTATTTCGGTACAATTCCCAATCCGTTATATACAGCAGTTCGCTATAACGAAGAAACAAGTGGTGGAGATAGTCATGTGGCAGCAGACATCATTTGTTACATGAATGGTTACAAAGACGAACGCCGTGCCGCTTATTTTGAAAATTCCAAATGGGAAGATCAAGAATACGTAGGCCTCCGCCGTGGTATCAATCTTGAGAAAGCGAAAGACTATTTCATCAACTATTCCAAGATAAAGATCTCGGCATCCGACCCTATTCTTTGGATGAATGCTGCTGAAGTTGCTTTCTTAAGAGCAGAAGGAAAAGCCATTTTCAAGTTTGACATGGGAGGAGAAGCCGGAGCTTTCTATAATCAAGGTATACGCCTCTCATTTGAGCAATGGGGAGCTGGCAACGTAGATGCATATTTGAATGACGATAGTAGTACCCCTACTACTTATATTGATCCTGCCGGAGTCAACACTTACAACTCAAAAGTTTCAACTATCACCGTTAAATGGGATGAATCGGCAACTGATGAAGCAAAACAAGAACGTATCATCACTCAAAAATGGATTGCTAATTGGATGCTAGGTAACGAAGCGTGGGCGGATTATCGTCGGACGGGATATCCCAAACTAATACCTGCTACAGATGCCGGCAATTTAAGCGGTGGTATTGTGGATAGCAAAAGAGGAGCACGCCGTATGCCCTATCCATCTGCTGAATATACAGATAATACAGCAAATGTACAATATGCTGTAGACAATTATCTGAAGAAAGCGGACAATATGGCTACAGACGTATGGTGGGCATGTAAGCCTAACAATTAAACTCTAGAAGTAATATACTTGCAATAGAGCATTATAAATGAATCATTAAAACGATAATATATATGAGAAATATTTTTAAACATATCCTGTCTGTCATACCAGCATGCTCCATGATACTCTTTTCATGTTCTGACTGGACGGACCCGGAAAGCCTGAATATACATATTCCATCTATCGAAGAGCAAAATCCGGAGTTATATGCCCAATATGTTAAATCACTCAATGATTATAAAACATCGGAACATCAAGTTGTGATAGCTTCAATAGATAATGTCAGCAGTATGCCAAGTTCACGTAGCCAGCATCTTACCGACATGCCGGACAGTATTGACTACATTTGCCTGAACAACATAATGGAAGTAAATGAAGTGAATATATCCGAGATGAAAGAAGTACGCGAATTAGGTACCAAAGTTTTAGGTCTGGCAGATTTCGATGCTATAGAAAGCGCATGGAAAGCCATTCTTGAAGAAGAAGCCAATACAGCCGCCAACACCGATGCTGAAGAAGAAGGTTCGGAAACTGTTGATAATGCAACACGCTTCATCGAGTATTGCAAAAGCGAAGTGGCTAAAAGAATCACCGCAGCTGATGCATTGGGAACAGATGGAATCATTGTAAACTTTACCGGCTTCGACCTTAACGTACTTAATGAAGAAGGTATAGTTGCTGAAACGGCACGTCAGGCAGCATTCTTTGATGCGATTATCAACTGGAAAAAAGCAAATGTCAATAAAACACTTATATTCAAAGGGGCTCCCCAAAATATTATAAGTAAAGACCTTCTTTCAGATTGCAAATACATCATTATCAATGCACATAGCGCTAAGAATCAATCTGAAATGTCTTACCTCACACTTATGGCATTAGTAAAAGATGTCCCAACCGATCGTTTCGTAATGGGTACAACGACGCCTTATCTCACTAATACGGGAGCGCTTAATGGCAAATTCAGCGACGATTCGTCCGCTATTATAGGAGCTGCACAATGGGCAATAGTTAAAACCCCGGACTATACCAAAGCAGGAATCTCGATTGATGCTGCCGAACAGGATTACTTCAATATTACCAAGATTTATCCTAATATCAGAGAAGCTATTAATATATTGAGTCCAACTGTTAAATAAATCTACCTTATGAAACTAAATAAATTAATGATCGCAACTCTTGCCGGTTTCTCAATGTTTTTTGCCAGCTGCGAGAATGCTGACGAGAACGAGCAACACTATGATAACAAGGTCTTCATTTCCGGATCGAGTTTCACTCAGGAAACATTCTTTAAATCAGGAGACACCAGTGTAAAATATAATCTTACGGTAGCCATTGCCAAACCCGAGGAACATGATATTAAAGTGACTATGGAACCGGCTCCCGAATTATTACCGACTTATCAATCGGCATATTACGACGAGGCAGCCATCCTTTTGCCTGCAGAGCACTATTCAATGCCCGAATCTGTCACTACCATTAAATCTGGTAGTATGATCAGTCCCGAATTACCTATTGAATTTATTAATACAGGCGAATTAGACCTCAACACAACCTATGTACTTCCTGTAACGATCAAGTCAGTTGAAGGAATCGGAGTGTTACAAAGTGCCAAAAACTACTATTACGTATTCCGTGGAGCATCGCTGATCAATGTAGTGTGCAATATCAGCAAGAACCGCGCATATCCGGACTGGAAAGATGGGACGATCTTTAACAACCTGACCCAAAACACGATGGAAATACTCTTTAAAGCGACCTCATTCCCTAACCAATTAAACACATTAATGGGAATAGAAGGCAACTATCTGCTCCGTCTTGGAGATGCAGGCGTTCCCTCTAACCAGCTTCAAATTGCCACATCCAAAGATAACCTGACCAATACCGATCTTCAGTTTGAAAGTAACCAATGGTATCATCTGGCCGTCACATTCGATAAAGGTAACATCAAAGCATATATTAACGGCATAGAAAAGTTATCAGATAAAGTATCATTAAATTCAATTAGTCTTGGCGCTAAACACTCGGATGAATCCGGTGGAAAGCCACGTTGCTTCTGGATAGGTTATTCATATGATAAAAATCGCTTCTTCGACGGAGCCGTTTCTGAAGTCAGAATCTGGAATCGCGCACTTACAGCCGAAGAAATTCAAGCGACAAACCACTTCTACACGGTAGAACCCGACTCTGAAGGATTAATCGCTTACTGGAAATTCAACGACGGTACGGGCAAAACAGCCAAAGACTACAGTGTGAACGAGAATGACCTGACAATCGATGTCGAACCTCAATGGGAACCTGTTTCATTACCCAAATAGTAACTAACAAAATAAAGAATCCTATATGAATATAATAAATAATATCAAATATAGCTCCCTATCATTAGCGATGCTGGCCGCAACAGTCCTCACATCTTGCGACGAGAACATCGAGATAGGAAAGGCGGTAGATGAATCCCCCTACATAGCTTCTACCCAATTAAACGGTCTGTTAGTAGATGAAACCACTAACAAGAACAATTCGGTGATTGAACTCCGTGAAAACGAATACAGCACAAACGTTGTATTCCGTCTCTCTAAATTACCCCAAAAAGGAGTAGATGTCAAAATAGCGGTAGACGAATCTTATGCAGCAACTTACAATGCGGTTCATGAGACTGATTTTGAAGTATTCCCCGCTGCCAACGTCAAGATTGCCTACGACGGGAATTTCGTGCTCGCGCCGGACGACAAAGTGACTCCAAGCGTGAAAGTAACACTGACTGCATTCGAAGGAATGAAAGAAGACCAAACATATATCATACCCTTGACGGCAACCTCTTCGACTGAAGGAGTAACATTCACGGAAACATCCAAGCACATGGTGCTTCTCGTAAAGGACTATCGTAATATACCAAACACAGACAAGGGCAAAAATGCGGTACAAACAGTTCTTTACTTTGAGATCAACGACACCAATCCTCTCAATGCGCTTGAATTCCTTACTGAAAGCGGTAAATATTTCTTCGACCATGTCGTTCTTTTTGCTGCTAATATCAATTGGGATGCAGAAAAAAAACGTGTATATTTGGCAAATAACGAAAATGTCCAATTCTTGCTTGACAATAACGACAAATATCTACAACCTCTCCGCAAAGCAGGTATGAAGGTAATTATCAGTATCCTTGGCAACCATGACGAAGCTGGTGTCGCCCAACTTTCAGACATGGGAGCTAAAGAATTCGCACGCGAACTGGCTGCTTACTGTCGTGCTTATAATTTAGATGGCGTGGCTTTCGATGATGAATATTCTAATTATCCGGATTTATCAAATCCGTGGCTTGCAAGCCCATCATCTTATGCAGGTTCACGATTGATGTATGAATGTAAAGCTATAATGCCCGAGAAAATTGTTTCACTCTACAATCTTGGTAATATGTACTCAAGTAGTCTCCAAGTAATTGATGAAGTTGAACCTGGTCAGTATTGCGACTACGCTGTAGCTGATTATGGTGGTTCTGCTGGTCCTGGCACAGGTATGACATTAAAACAATGCGGTGGAATGTCAATAGAGCTTAATCGAGGTAGTGGAGATTCCAGTGAATCAACAGCACGCTCCAAAAAAGGAGCAGGTTATGGATATTATATGTTCTTTGCACTTGATCCTTCAAAATACAGTTGGCAAGTATCTCGTTGTCAATCTGTTTGCAGGGGATTGTATGACGAAGAGTTAATATATCCAAGTTATTACTACAGTAAAAACAGCAGTGAACGTAAAGCTTTCTAAATAAAGCTAATGTTTTACCTTAAGAAAAAAGATAAAATGAATTTAAAAAATAAACTAATGATTGCACTGTCGGCAACTCTCATGTTGTGGAGCTGTTCCGATGATGACGAATCGACAAACAGTGATATCGCTACTATCTCATTGTCGACCGATATAATTCAAGTGGATAAAAATGGAGGTGATGCAACAGTTACTGTTACAAGTACTGGTGATTGGCGATTATCAGGTGTGTGCGATTGGGCATATCCATCGATAACTTCAGGAAAAAGCGGTGATGTGGTGACTTTCACCATCAATGCCAGTAAAGTAGATGAAAAGCGCACTGCTACTTTCAAATTCTTCACTGGTTCTTCAGTTGCACCATTACAAATAGAATGTGAAGCCGGTTACATGATGAATTTACTCTCCGATGCCAATCCTTCCATATCAAGAGAGAAAAATATGGTAAAAATAGAGCTTAATACTAACATAGCTGATCCCACCATCACTTTAAGTGATGGTGGCGAAGAGTGGTTGACATTTGATAAACGAATTGATTTTGGTGGAAAATCAATATTCTCCTTTACAAGCTCCAAAAATGAGACGTATAAAAATCGTTCTACTACGATCACCTTTTCCAGTCCGCTTACCGCAGAACCTGTTAACGTTAAGCTGACCCAGGAACAGACAGATGCCATTATTTCAGAGACAAACTCGTTAATGTATGATCTTGCAGCACGCACTATTTCATTCAAGGTGAAATATAATGTTGATTACACAATCACTATTCCACAAGGAGACAAATGGATTACCAATCAATTGATTTCCGAACCTCAAATCGGTGATGATGGTTTATCAACAATCACTCTGAGCTACAACCTTAGTAATGCATCGATTACACGCGGGGGAATAATCCGAATCGCTAAAACAAAAGGCTCATTAACCAATGATGTTTCCATTATCCAAAAAGATCCGGACGCCGAACTATCAGAAATTCCTGATAATACTCTCCGTTCGCTTTGTGTATCCAATGGATGGGTTCTAGCAATTTCTGATTCCAAATGTGTTATTCTTGAAGCCGGACTAGAAGCCACTTCATTAACTAACACTTCATATTCCAATGAAATTAATGACTTTACCGGAATAGAGAATTTCCCCAACTTAACCACATTGAACCTTGGATATTGCTCTAACATGAAAAAGTTCGATATTTCAGGATTGCATAAAGTATCATCATTGGAATTCAGTTCTACTCGTCAATGTGAAGAATTCAATTTGGGAGATAATCCAATTACAAGTTTCGACGCTGGTGGTTTTTATTCATATTCGTACGCAGAAAGTCTTAAAATAAGTGGTAGTAAAATTGAAGCAATTAATTTGTCGATATATTCATGGTATGAAAGTTCTGATAAAGTAACATCTATTGATGTTTCAGAATGTCCGTCGCTAAAGACCTTAAATGCTAAACGCAGCAACAAGATTACAACACTTTATTTGAAAACTGGTCAATCAATTCCGGAGCTGACTAAGAATACTACAACTACAATTGTTTATAAATAATAAACAAACAGTTTACAGGAAGATATTTTAGTACAATCCCCCTTATTATTCTCCTTGCTTTCTATAAATCAGGAGTGATAATAAGGGGATTTTCTTGAAAGAAATACCTTTTAGTGAACCATTACAGTGAACTTATTTATTCGATAATGTAAAATCCTCATTAATATAAGTCATCAATCTTTTATAAAATTTGTTCTTTGGGATAATTCACCAAATACAATGTCTTCGTGGCGCGAGTAAATGCCGTGTACAACCAGCGAAAATAATCCGGAGTCAAATATTCATCCGTCATATATCCCTGATCAAGAAAAACATTCTGCCATTGTCCGCCTTGTGCTTTATGACAAGTTACCGCATAAGCATATTTCACCTGCAACGCATTGTAGTGTGGATCTGCTTTCATCTTTTTCATACGGTCCCGCTTGTTAGATATATCTGCGTAATCTTCAAGTATGGTATAAAATAATCTGTCATTATCTACTTTCGGCAATGCGGGAGAATCAGAGTGAAGGGTATCCAGCAGCAGATTGGCATCCAGTTCAAAATCATTCTGGTCAGGAAACCTGAGAGTCACTTCCGCAAAGCGAAAACCATACATCTCACGCGTCTTACGGACACGACGCACGACTGCAATCTCTCCATTGGCAATGAAGTCCATTTCCTTATATTGCTCTGTCCAATAATAATTATTTTTAGCTATCATCAACATATCTCCCGTATTCAGTTCATCTTCCCGCCAAAGGATCTGTGCACGTATTCCGTTATTATATAGGTTCGCGCGTTTATTAGAACGACAGATCACAATCGTCTCATCCATGCCGTCATGATCATAACAACTGGTGATGGCATCAATCAATTCCGTACCCGGTACCATCTTTATATCCGGAAAACCTGTTATTTTTATTTTAGGTAAGGAATAGCAATTATCTTCCGCTATCAGCTGACGCAATTGTGTCGCGTTCCACAAAATACCGGATTCCTGTATCTGACGAACCACTTGCGTCAAGTCAACTTCCCTCACTTCCAAGGTATATCCTTTCAATGCATCTGCAAAAAGTGCCGGACTCAACTCCTCACCTACCGGAGGAAGCTGCGCAGTATCTCCCATCAACAAAAGACGGCACCCCTGACCGGAATAAACAAACTGTATCAAGTCGTCCAACAATCTTCCCGTCCCAAACATACTGCCCGACAATCCTTCATTGGAAATCATTGAAGCTTCGTCGACTATAAACAAAGTATTCGTAGCAAGATTGTCATTTATTGAAAAATTACTGGTTTCATTAGAAAACGACTGCTGCCGATATATTTTCTTATGAATTGTAAAAGCCGGGTGACCGGCATATGATGAAAAAACTTTTGCAGCACGACCGGTAGGAGCCAGTAAAACAGCCTTTTGCTGTAACTGATCCATCGTCTTTACCAATGCCCCGACCAAAGATGTTTTACCAGTACCAGCATAGCCTCTGAGGATAAATACTTCATCCGCCAGTGTGGAAAGCAGAAACTCTGAAAGAGATTTTACAGCTATTTCCTGCTCAAAAGTTGGTTGATAAGGAAAATTTTCCTTAATTTGCCTTTCTAAATAGTTATTTATCATTTTTGTACGAGAAAAAAGTTCGAGGAACTATCGTATTTAAATTTATTTATTCTATTTTTGCGATGCGAATATAACAACTAAAAACATAATTTATCATGAAAACAGTATTTAATATTGTATTAGTACTCTGTGCTGCTGCATTAATCTACATTTGCTATAGCAGTATTATGGGTCCTATCAATTTTGAAAAAGCGAAAAAGGAAAGAGAGCAGGCTGTCATTGCCCGTTTGATCGACATCCGTAAAGCACAACAGGAATACCGTTCGCTTCATCACGGAATGTACACAGAACATTTTGACACACTGATTGATTTCGTTAAAAATCAAAAATTACCTTTCGTTATGAAAGTTGGTCAGCTGACAGACGACCAATTGGAAAGCGGCTTGACTGAGAAGAAAGCAATGGCAATCATCAACAAAGCTAAAAAGACAGGCAAGTATGATGAAGTTAAGAAAAACGGACTTGAAAACTTTAAGCGTGACACCATGTGGGTAGCTGTAATGGACACCATCTATCCAAAAGGTTTCAATGCAGATTCAATGAAGTACATTCCTTACGGAAACGGCGCTATCTTTGAAATGAATGTTAAAAACGACACAGCTAAATCAGGTGCTCCTGTATACTTGTTTGAAGTGAAAGCTCCATATGAAACTTATTTGGGCGGACTTGACAGACAAGAAATTATCAATTTGAAAGACCTTAATGAAAAACTGGGCAGATACTCAGGTTTGATGGTAGGTTCTATTGACAATCCTAACAATGGTGCTGGTAACTGGGAATAATGATTGATTTTACAAAATCAAAACAATATACTTTATCCATCCGTCTTAGTACGGATGGATTTTCTTTTTCTATCTACAATCCGATTAACGACAATTCGCAGTCGCTGTTCGAAAAAGAGGTAGACACCTCTCTGTCTCTGACAGCCAATCTTAAAAACGTTTTCCACGAATCGGACTTTTTAAGCTACTCCTACAAACGAGTGAACATCATGATAGCGAGCAAACGCTTTACCATGATACCATTAGAACTGTTTGAGGAAGAGCAGGCAGAACTTTTATTCTATCACAATCATCAGAAACGGGAGAATGAAATAGTGATATACAATATTCTGAAAAAGAATAATGTAGTCGTAATCTTCGGCATAGACAAAAGCACTTATACATTCTTAAATGAACAATATCCCGAAGCCCGCTTCTACTCTCAGTCTACCCCGCTCATCGAGTATTTTTCTATCAAAAGCAGACTGGGGAATAGTAAGAAAATGTATGCTTCAGTGCGCAAAGATGCCATTGACATCTACTGTTTCGAACGGGGCCAGCTACTTTTGGCCAACTCTTTCGAGTGCATGCAAACCGAAGATCGTATCTATTATCTATTATATGTCTGGAAGCAACTAGAATTTAATCAGGAACGGGATGAACTACATCTGACAGGCACTCTGTCGGACAAAGAGACATTGATGAACGAACTGAAAAAATTCATTCTACAGGTATTCATTATGAATCCTGCCAACAATATTGACATGCAAGCCTTATTAACATGCGAGTAATCAGCGGTATTTATAAACGAAGAAGATTTGATGTACCACGTACATTCAAAGCACGCCCTACAACAGATTTCGCCAAGGAGAATCTGTTCAATGTACTTAATAATTATATCGATTTTGAAGAAGGAATAACTGCACTTGACTTATTTGCAGGCACGGGCAGTATCAGTATCGAATTGGTATCCCGAGGATGTGATCGTGTGATCAGTATCGAGAAAGATCCTGCTCATCACTCGTTTATCTGCAAAATAATGAAAGAAGTACAAACTGACAAATGTCTGCCTATCCGTGGCGATGTATTTAAGTTTATCAACAGCGGACGAGAGCAGTTTGATTTTATCTTTGCCGACCCTCCTTACGCTTTAAAGGAGCTGGAATCAATACCGGAGCTGATATTCAAAAACAACCTGCTCAAAGAAGGAGGTTTGTTTGTATTGGAGCATGGTAAGCAAAATAACTTTGAGGATCATCCGCATTTCATAGAAAGAAGAGTCTATGGAAGTGTTAACTTCTCGCTTTTCAGATAAAATATAAGATAAAAGTATAGCAGATAAGGAAATCATCCTTTTTAAAGCAGCGGAGCCAACAAACGAACGACAGACTCTGCTGCCCTCCTCCTCCACGAACGTTTCACCCAGTTTTTCAGAAAGATCTGTGTACTTTCCCGCTGATCCTGAAGGAATATCTCCTTCATTTCAAGAGCCGTTTCCACATCATACATAAAGGCATTTACTTCAAAATTATGTTCAAAACTACGAAAGTCGACATTGGTAGACCCTACTGTAGAGAGCATATCATCAGAAACCATCAGTTTGGAGTGCAGAAACCCTTTCTTATAAAAATAGACTTTGACACCTGCCTGCATCACATCTGCCAGGTAAGAATGCGATCCCAAATGAGTGATTCGGTTGTCGGCACGTTCCGGCAACATTAAACGCACATCTACTCCCGCCAGTGCGGCTGTCTGCATAGCGGCAAGTACTTGCTCTGTCGGTAAGAAATAAGGAGTTTGCATATAGAAATACTTCTTCGCTCCATTGATCGCCATAGTCAGTCCCTGCATGATTTCTTTCCAGGGACCGATAGGTTCGCTGGTAACCACCTGCACTAATGAACTTCCACAAGATTCTATCTTTGGGAAATAACGTGAAGCTGTAATCAATGTACGGTCAACGAAATACCAGTCGAGCAAAAAGGCCGTTTGCAGACCATGCACAGCCTTTCCTTCTATCAGAATATGGGTGTCACGCCAAATCCCCCATGAGAAACCACGCATATAACGTTCTGCCAGATTCATACCTCCCACAAAACCGATACGTCCGTCTATCACGACTATTTTTCTGTGGTTACGATAATTGACCCTGCTTGTAAACAAAGGGAAGCGTACTTTCAAGAAGCTCCTGACTTCAATACCTGCATTACGCATTTCCTCGAAAAAGCGGTTAGGTACATGCCAGCACCCCACATCATCATAAATTACTCTTACTTCAACCCCCTGAGATGCTTTTTCGATTAGTACATCCCTTACCAGACGTCCTATAGCATCATCTTCAAAGATATAGTATTCTATATGAATGTGTTGTTTCGCCTTTTGGAGCTCACGAAGCAATGATTGCAATTTGGTATAGCCTTCCGTATACACAGCAATACGGTTTCCCTCAAATGGGAAAGCTTGATTGGTATGCTGGAAAAGTTGGATAAGGCGGGCATATTCTTCAGGTACATCCGAACAGTCTTGCGCCATGTATTCCGCCATAGGTTTCTTTAGGAGGCGGTCATAACTTTTTTGACCGATGATACGTTCCCGACGTTGACTCCGACCAAAGAAGAAATAAAAAACAAGACCGACAATTGGGAGGAAAAGTAATATGAGTATCCATGCCATAGTCTTCACCGGATTCCGGTTATCAAGAATGATAACGACAATCGTACTGATAATGGCTCCAAAATAAACGATATCAAAAGCAACCGTAGCTATCTGGCTAACTAGTATGTTCCAGTCAATCATAGGATACTCCTTTTTATATGAATACTAAACAACAAATATAAAGCAAATTATCGGATAAACAAAAAAGTCCCGATAGCAAGTCATGTTAGTCATGTTCATTGCCATCGGGACTTTCCCGTTTTTATTCAGAGCTAGTCACGATTTAGAAACGCATAGGTCTGCCACCGCCGCCATAATTGCCACGAGGACCACGAGGACCACCGCCGTCAAAACCGCCCTGACGCATATTGCCACGAGCTTCTTTATTACCGAAGACATTCAAACGATAAGTAAAGCGCAGCATACAGTAACTGTTGATACCATTATATTCAGAGACAGAGCGCATATCAGCATTCATTACACGACTGATATTAGTTTGTTGTTTTAGAATGTCATATATTTCAAAACTAACTGTAGCGGCTTTACCTTTCAAGAAATTCTGAGCAATCTGTGCATTCCAGATAACCTCATTCCGATTCATACTTGCATCACGATATCCACGGCGTGCATTATTCGTTATATTGGTAGATATTGACATATTCCAAGGCAAAAAGATATTAGTGCTCGCACCATAACCAAAGGTATAAGGCTCCTGATTTGCATCAGGGTTTAGTTTATTTTTCTCAAAGTTATACTTAATCGCCCCATTCACCGTAAATTCAAACCAATCATTCCGGAAAGTTCCATTTAGTCTTTCCTCCAAAGTCAGCGTAGTACTTGTGTTCTTATCATTCATATGCGTACTTCTATCATAAAGATAGGCTACTTTATTAGAGTAAGTACCAGTAGAGAATGTATTAATAGTAAAACGCCTGTCTCTTAGAGCTGTATTATAGCCAAGCATACCTGAAGCATTCCAGTTACCATTAATATTTTCCGGTTTCACAATGACCCCTCCCGTCTCTTCTATATAAGTAGTAGAATTGGTGATACTATTTTGTGTTGAATTAAAATTAGCATGTACTACTATGCCCTGTTGTTTATCCGCGTTATAAGTATTATAAAACAAGCGGACTGAATGAGAGAAAGAAGGTTTCAAACCAGGATTACCCATCCGAATATTCAATGGATTAGAATTATCCGTAATATCCAGCAAGTTTTCCATACTTGGTTGACTAGCACGCCCTCTATACGTGAAGCGTAACTGAGTTACTTTAGAGAATCTGTAACGAAAATCAACATTTGGAGAAAAATTAAAAACTGATCTTTTTACTACTGTATCTATTTCTTCTTTGCGATATGCCAATCTTGTATTCTGCGGTTGCAAAGATGCACCAATATTCAACTGGTATTTTTCACGAATAAAACGCAAACCAGCATTTATCTCATGGTTGTAATAATCATATTTGGCATTTTTACTCAAACTATCAACAAAATTCTCTTTATATCTCTCAGGCAAATTATCTCCCAACTCCCAAAGCCAATCTTGTTCCTTTTCATCTTCAGGAATCAAACTATATGTACTCTTATCACTCTCACTGTGTTTATATTGAAACCTATAACTTAACTGCAAAAAAGTTGCACGAGCAATCGGTTCACTATATGTCAATTGAGCTGTATAATCATAATTCTTCGTCGGACTGGTTATATACTGTTTACGGATATCATTCTTATCTTTATCATAATAATATGTCTGATAATCAGTAAATTGTTCACTATCATTATCACCATAGCCAAATGTTCCACGAAAAGTAATATTACGTCCTTGGTTATTTAACTTCCTGTTTACTTGTAAAGAAGCATTTGCTGACAAACTATTACTTTCAGACAAAGACTGATTATTACTGGTATTTATGCGACCTTGCAGAGGATCTTCATCCGGATGTTCTTCCAGCCATTTCAGATTCAAGTAATCATTAGGATTTGTTGCAAAATTAAATGGATCCTGATTAAAAGTTCCGGATTCGGAAACAGAAGCCCCATTTGATTTACCATAAGAGACATTCGGACGAAAAATGATATTCGTTAATGTATCCGGTTTCCATTCCAATCGGAAATCAGCATTAAAGTTCGTATTCTTATTACGGTTTTTGCTGTTCGAATTAGAGAATGAACTTCCTCCTCCACCTTTCAGAAAACGTTCTGAATAGTTCATCGAAGTAGCATCTCTGTCGCTATAATTATAGCGTGCGCTACCTCCCAATTCCAGTTTATCCGTCTGAGTAGCAAAATTCGCACCCAGCATTTTAGTAGCGGTCAGACCATTATTAGTCCGGAAACGACCGCCGCCACCTCCACCGGAGAATCCCTGGTCATTTACATTATTGGCAGAACCAATCAATGAGAACTGGCTATTTTCGACAAACCGATTCAGCATCAGATTGCTAGCATAACGGTCTTCAGTACCGGCAGCAGCACTTGCATTACCAAACCATCCTTGATTCATACCTTTCTTCACCTTCAGATCGAGTACGGTTTCTTCTTCTCCGTCATCTATTCCGGTGATACGTGCCAAGTCAGATTTCTTATCATATGTTTTGAGCTTATCGATCATATTGACAGGCAGATTCTTCAATCCGGTTTTCACATCACCACCAAAAAACTCTTTGCCATCCACCATGATTTTCTTGACTTCTTTTCCGTTGATCTTCACGTTTCCGTCGTCATCAATTTCAGCACCCGGAAGTTTTTTCACAAGTTCTTCGAGCATGGAGCCTTCGGGAGTACGATAGGCGGTAGAGTTATATTCCAGTGTGTCTTCCCTCACCGTTACCTGCGGAGCTTCCGCCGTAATCACAGCCTCGCTCAGCATCACTGCATCAGGGTCCAGAGAGATTGTCCCCATTTTCTTTTCAGTCACATTGTTGGATAATTGTACAGGAACGAATTTCGTACGGAAACCGATGTAAGAAACCTTCAACAAATATTTCCCCGCTTTCACTTTAGGGAGCGTAAACCACCCCTTATTACTACTTGCTATACCGGCTGCATAAGCGCTATCCGGCAACGATAACAATTGAATAGTTGCCTGTGCAGCTGGCTCTTTAGAGTCAGATTCGACAACACGCCCCGAAACGGTAATCACCTTATTCTGTGCAAAAATAGAGAAGGTGCATAACAGTGTAAGCACCCACCAAACTGATAATCTTTTCATTTACCTTAATTACGATTAGTAGAGTAATAACAATGTCTTTTTGACAAATAGAATCGTAAAAGGTTTAATTTAATAGAAAATTATCTTTTGAAGAATCGATCAACAAGCGCTTTTTTAAGACCAAACTCCAAACAAAGCACATTAAAGATTAAAAAGGTGAGAAAAGAAGAAGTGTCTACATTGATCACATCTCCTTGCAGAACACGCCACAACATACCACCGAAAACAAACAGAAAAGTCAGAAAGACTGCATTCCTGACTGCCGCATTACGAATCTGTTCCGTCTCGCGGCTTTCATTCTTGCTTAAGGCAAAGATGATCAGCAAGCATCCTGCCATCATCAACAGCTTCGTACATTCCTTATAAAATAGCAGGTTATGGTCGGTTATCAACCCTTGCATTAGCAAAATCGGAAGAAGAAACAAAGCTACTAACAACACCACATATCCCAAAGGACGGCAAAATACAGGAAACAATGCTTTCATAATTGAACGTTTTAACGAGACAAAAGTAAGTAAAAAAAGATATTTTATATACATTTGCACCAAGAAAAAGCAAAAGAATCATGAGTAAACAAGAAGTCATTCTCTGCGAAAGCTTGGAAACAAGCCTCGGTCGTGCCATTGAAAGGTGTCCGCATGACAAGTTATTCATCCTCACAGACGAACATACCCAGCGTCTTTGTCTGCCCTCATTGAAAGAGGTATCGTTTCTGAAAGACGCAGTCGAAATCTGTATCGGAGCCGAAGATGTGCATAAGACACTGGAGACTCTGGCCTCCGTATGGATGGCACTGAGTCAGCAAGGGGCTACACGTCACTCATTGCTCATCAACCTTGGTGGGGGCATGGTAACAGATTTGGGAGGCTTTGCCGCCGCTACCTTCAAACGGGGGATTTCTTATATCAATATACCCACTACACTGTTGGCTATGGTCGACGCATCCGTCGGCGGTAAGACAGGTATCAACTTCAACGGACTGAAAAACGAGATAGGCTCGTTTGCTCCGGCAGACAGTGTGCTGATTGAAACTGAATTCCTGCGCAGCCTCGATGCACAGAATTTCTTCTCCGGTTATGCTGAAATGTTAAAGCACGGATTAATCAGCAATACCGCACACTGGGTCGAATTACTGGATTTCAATACCAATAACATTGATTATGCATATCTCAAAAATATGGTGGGACGATCGGTACAGGTGAAGGAAGACATTGTGGAGCAAGACCCCTTCGAGCGTGGCATCCGTAAAGCACTGAATCTGGGACATACAGCAGGACATGCCTTCGAAAGTCTGGCATTGGCTGAGAATCGCCCCGTGCTGCATGGCTATGCCGTAGCATGGGGAATCGTATGCGAGCTTTACCTGTCACACCTCAAAGTCGGCTTTCCGAAAGACAAGATGCGACAGACCATCCAATTCATCAAAGAGAATTATGGTTCATTCGCATTCGACTGTAAGCAGTACGAACAACTCTACGCATTTATGCAACATGATAAGAAAAATACCTCGGGAACGGTCAATTTCACTTTACTGAAAGAGATCGGAGATATTTGCATCAACCAGACAGCTGATAAAGACACAATTTTTGAAATGCTTGACTTCTATCGCGAATGTATGGGAGTCTGATCTTGAAACTTATTATAATAATGAAGGAGAATGGGATTCCCTAAAAGGTTTCCCATTTCTTCTTTCCCTTTCCCATTCTCCTCTCCCCACATATGCCTTTATTCCCCACAGGCATCTTCAATATTATCCTAAGTTACTCATCCGGTATTGGGACAATGACATTCCGGTATGTTTCCTGAAGAAACGTCCCAAAGACGACTGATTGGCAAAATTTGTTTTCACGGCAATTTCCTGAATATTCATATTCGTATTCTTCAGCAAAGCCTTTATTTCGAGTACGATGTATTCTACAATCCAGTCTTTGGCAGATTTGCCGCTCACTTCCTTGATCACCATCGTCAGGTATTTGGATGTGATACACAACTTATCAGCATAGAAAGCAACATCCTTATTCTCCTTGAAGTGCTTCATTATCAACCCAAAGAATTTATTAGCCAGTTCCTCTTTACGAGTATCTTTTCGGGTAGTCATCAGAGATGCCTCCTTTTCATAAGCATTAAACAATTCCAAATATAAGTATCTTAATAAATGAATAATCAGCTCACGCCTGTATATATCATTAGACGTCACTTTATCCTTTACCATTCCAAAGAAATTCATCAACCGCCGGGTATCATTTTCGGTCTGAGGATACCAATAATGGGTCCTCATATAGAAAAAGAAATGCGGTGAAAAGCGAGGCACACCGCTCAGCGCATCGCTGAACATTGTAGGCGACACCACCAACGTAGTAGTCAGAAAATCATCACTGGCCTCGGTGAACGAAACGAATTGTCCCGGCAACAGAATAATCAATTCCTGCGGCTGTATCCAATGCGAATCATCATATACATTAAGCTTGGCCTTTCCGCTGAAGCAATACACGACCAAAGCAGACTGAATATTAGAAGGATAAACGCTTAGGGGAAGATACTTCAAATTCTGAAAATACTTAAAATCATCACCTAAGACATAAGCTTCTAACGTTTCTCTATTTTTATTATACACATTTACCCCCTCATTAAATAAAACTAAATACAAAAATATACTATCCTAAACTACTCTCATGTCTCGTATGCCGATATGGTTTCATTTTAAAGAAGTTACGCACTATCTATTCACTTAATTTCATAAACAAAACCCTGTTATGTTAGTTTGCAACCACCTATATTATTTAGAATTATTATGGACTAAAGGACTTTTTATTCCGCAAACGGAAACTTATCCTAAAATCAGCTAATGGAAAAAAACAGGCTATTTATTTGCTATTTAAAAATAAAGCACTACTTTTGCAACCGCAATTCGGGATGTAGCTCAGCCCGGTAGAGTACGCGTCTGGGGGGCGTGTGGTCGCAAGTTCGAATCTTGTCATCCCGACTACTGGAAATCAGCCATTTACAACTAAGTAAGTGGCTGATTTATTTTTTAGTGGAACACATTTGGAACACTATACTAGAATAAGCATGAATAAAGGTGGCAATAGTTATTAGACCATTTTAGTATTGTCTGCTAGTTTATAGTATGATTAAAATCAATTGCAGTATTTTAAGAACTCACTCTTTTTTATTTTCATCTTATAAAATTGACTATTACCAATCTCCGAACTAATGATTGAAAGTAATCGTTTCCATTTACGGTCAACATTTTCAAGCGGCAGACATGCTAGCCATTCTCCAAAGTCTGATTTGAGATGCTCGTCATTCAAATATAATTTGCCTATGTTCGAAAATATAAAAGATTCAATATCTTTATAGTAATAAAGCAATAAGTTTTCATCATCAATATCAAAAAAGAAGTATAAGCCAGGCTGCTTGTAGCCATTATATACATATCCTATTACCTCTTTAAGAGGAAAATCTTTTATTACAAGATCTTGAAAGCGCTCTGCACGTGGATGTGTCACATTCCAATCTACAGTATTGATTTCTAATAATGTTGTTTTCAATTCACCATACATATACTCATGTAGGTTCGCTCTCACTTTGAAGCAATTATATTCAACCATACTTACTGTTCTAAATTGGAGCCAAGTATCTAATTGTACCGCATTCGTCAACTTAGACTTACTATCATAAAAACACTTTTGACCATGATACTTGATGTCCGAAACATAACATGGGTAATTCTTATCATAATTATCCCAATCTACAGTATCGGGGCAAAACCATTGCTTCAGTTTATCAAACTCAATATTATCCGGGCAATCAAAGGTTGAGACATACTCGACATTGTCAAAATAATCAAGAGTAGAATGGTATTTCTTCAAAATGTAAGCTCCAGCAAGAAGAAATACTGTAACAGAGGACAGCACAATTACTAAAGTAATAAAGCCTTTTTTTCGACAAGAATTATTGGAAGTTTTCATGTTAATTCATTTTTAGTTATAAATAAATGTCTTATCTAAAATACAAAACAGAGTCTATCTTCGTCAATTATACGATTATTCCCTATAAATATCCTTTCGGATGATTCTTTGAAAATCTTTTTTCAAGCAACGAATCAATTGAATACGCAAACGGAAACGCCTACGATAGTTTATTTCATAGAGCCATACATGCCCTTTCTCGAAACACTCCGGAATATTCCTTTCCAAATACTCAAATTCATCGTTACTTAAATATTGTCCATAACGTAAATAAACGACCATATAAATATCAACATAACCATAAACTGGCATTCCTTCATGTAGCCATTTAACAAACATCTCATAAAATTCCCTATCGGTTTCATTCTCTTGCACAAATTCATAAACCAATGGAGTTGAATATCGCGTGAGATAATTAATCTCATCAGGGTTGAAAATAGTTCCGCCTTTCATTCGTGGTGCAGACGGAACTTTCAAACTTTCCAAAAACTCCCTAAATGGCATTTCAATCTTTGTAGCAATCATACATCTTACTATTTTCTTGATAAAACGAATAATATCTGAATACTATCATAGTAAACGAAAAGCCTTTTCAAATGCTTCTTTTACTTCTTCAGGCGTTGCATCCAAAGGAACTATCACTTGTACTGAATTTAAAATCATTATTATAATTAATATTATCAACAGGATGATTACAAATGTCAAAAGACAGCCATTGCCTGATTTTACCTTAATCACCTGAGGAGTGCACTCTGATTCAGTCTTAACAGAAGTCACTTTATATTTCCCACCGGAATACTTCTCGATACAGCCTTCTACTGAGAGATTATCATCATTTGACTTTTCACTGAGCTTTTCGGAGCCACAACGTTCTTGTCGTGACTCCTGTTTGTTTAACTTAGTTCTATAAGCTTGCGGCTTATAAGCATCATATTTATTATCAACCAACTTTTCAGCATGAAGTTGACTAACCTTGCTAGAGTCAGATTCTATATCAAATCTTTCATCATCAGCTAAATACCTATAGGATTTGCGCATTCTCATATCATCTTCAGAATTACTTGTAAATATCAGTTAGCTTATCATTCACAAACACTAACATATTAGGAACAGAAGATAGAGAAGTAGAGCCTAAAAAATTCATTAATAACATAGCAGCAACAGCAGTCTCTCCACTTTTATCTACTTTATTGGCTTCTGACGCTATTTTTATTTGCATCTTATCGTTATTAAGAGTCCACACTTCAATTCTCCGTCCCGATGATGTTGAAATACTACAATCGAAAAAGTCTTTACTCCATACTTCATTAACCATAGCTTGACTCATTCCAGGAACTAATTTCTTTTTAATAATTAAAGCTCCATAATATTCTCCATATTTTGATATGATATTCCTTCTTTGCTCTTCTTCTTTCCTACGTTTCAATTGTTCCGCACGCTGTTCAGCTATCTTTTCTTGTTGTTTCTTTAGCTCTAATTGAGCTGCCATATCACGAATTTCTGTCAAGCCATTACAACTATCATAAATTTGCTTCCACTCCTTACTCGTAAAATTATATTTACGTAACCAATCATTAGACGCTACAACTCCATCACTAAAGGTTATCACACCTTTAGGGACGTATATTATTCCATCATCATACCTTATTTTAGAGTATTCTCCAATAACTTCTTCTCCGGTACTATAAGTATATTTACCCCTCAAAAGCCTTAATTCCTCTCCTGAAAAAGCTGAAGCAGAGGTAACAGTTCCACTAAAACTATCTCCATTAGCAAACTTAATTTTCACAGATTCTAATTTCTTCAAGCAATCAGAATCAGAGATGCTAAAGCCTTCTAAGTCATTCAATTTAACCACCCGACTTTCCAATGTTAATATCTTAGACTTGTCCGGAAAATCTATTTTTAAAGAATATCCATCACCTAAACTCTTTCCATAAGCCTTATAGCCTTCTTTTATCGTCAACTGATAAGAAGTAGTACCACTCATTCCGAGTGAAAATTTTCGGATTTCTTTAGCCGAAGGAGATAGAAAATACTTATTGTTATGTTTTGAATTGCAAAATATAAATATACCTTCACAAACAAATCCATCATAAGGATTCACTATTCCTTTTATGTAAGAAGTATCATTCCTTGTAAAGTAAATACCACTAATAAAAGGTTTTAAAGAAGATAAATCCACCCAAGTATTACTTTTACGTTCATGAAGATATGTTTGTCCATTTTTCTCTTTTATACGATAAGAGGAAAAATGCTTATCTCTAAAGGACTTACTAATAAAAGTAACCTGTTGATTCTCCACAAATTGTTTTTTATAGACATAACCAACACCTATCATATCCGCATCTTGATAAAGAATTGTTTCCAACTTTGCTTTCTCGGGCAATTTACTATCTTGTGCTAATAATACAGAAGCTATTGCGCTACTACATACTAACAAAAAAAATGATAAAAGAAATTGATGTGTTTTCATTATATTTTCCTCCAATCCAAAATTAGCTGCTAATTTTATAAATACCTATCTGTTAGATAATCGCAATAGGCTTCATTTCCATCATAAAATTCTTTCGACAACCTTGCTATTACTTCTTGATAGGTTATATGACTAAACTTTATATTGTCCTTTTTAACAATTTCTGCAAACTGCTCTATCTCTTTTCTATGCTTACTTCCCTCTTTTCCTATTACATCGTACCAAAGATATAAGAGATGAAAATTGCGTTTGAATACCAAATTCCTTTTACCTTCTTCAATATGATGTTTTTGAACAATATTTGAATTATACTCGTCACTATTCTTTTTCAGCCCTAATATGTGCTTTATCAATTGTGCTGCATCTAAATATTGAAACCTAGTATCATTAGGAGAAATTTCTTTTGCTAATTCATACAAATTAGGCAATCCGTTCCAAAAAGAGAGATTTTCAACATACTTTTGTTTTAATCCTCCATGTTTTCTACTACTATATGGTTCTGTAAATTTAGACTCAATACCAATAGTAGACAATGGAGTATAAATCACAACATCAATATTGGGTGAATGTGGGAATTGAGATTTATTTCCACTTATCTCAAACTGCTGTTCAAATTTAATTTCGTAATTAAGTGGAGAAGGAACTATGGGAATTTTTTCAGGAGAAACAGAACCAACATCCTTTATCAGATAACCTACCTTATTAGTTCTTGAAGTCAATTTGCAAGCATTTAGAATCGGGCAAACATCTTTTCCCTGCCAATACTGGAACAGATTAACCACAATCGCAGAAGATGAATGAAGTGCTTTCATTTTTGCCAATCGTGTTTTAGAATCTTTTGTTTCGTTCCCGTCACCCGAATTATAAGAATCTAAATTCTCCTTAGACAACGGCTCAAACAAATTATCTGCTAAACCACACAAATAGTTTTTCTCTCCTTTGTTGGGAATTGTACCTCCTAGTAGATTGATTTTTTTTCTTTTTGCCCAACTCTGTTGTTTCGATTTAATAAAATCTAATCCATTCATAGTAATTAGTAAAGTTGTGCCATTCGACTCCTTTAATGACAGGATTAGACAAAAAGAAAGTGTGGAGCCATTCGTTTATTGTGTAGGAGGTTCTGACAAAACCCAAAAGCAAATAAACAATACTCCACACCTGTTTAGTATATGTCTTTTGAACATACGCTACCCAAGTGATGAATGTCATTGCTTATCCCTGCTTTTTTGAAACTGTCAGATTTCCTACACAGGATAAAAGCGAAACACTTTCACTATTACATTTGCCACTATTTGTGACTTTGCAAAGATAGTAAAGTTACTCAAAAAAACACTCTGATTAAGGAGTATTGTTTTCTTTGCTTTGGGTTATACTATAATACGTTAATCAAAATTAGTAAAGGAGAAGTGCGTAACATACGTTTACACTTCTCCTTTTCTCAACTAGTAGTATATTATCTATTAACAATTTGGATATAAACTAATTATACCCAAACTCACAATTAACCAGCAATAACAAACAATAGTTTCATTTACACGTATTATCATTATTTAACCAGTCATACATATTAAACAGACTACAATTCACTGCTTTTACTCATAATTTACTCCATAGCGTTTACATAAATAAAAGAATGTTCCAATCTTAGCTCCATCATCTTTTTTATATTTCAGACATCGACTATATTGAATGTCGCAATCTCCTTCATTATAATTTTTATACATACGGCTAATCATGTGAAACCAATGTCTTCCATTCTCACCAAACTCATAAGCTAATGCACACCCTATCTTGAACCAATTCTGATATTGATTAGTAATATCAATCCGTTCTGCTTGCATGATTGAAACAGCCTTTTTTACACGCTTAAGAATATTTTCTTTTTGAGTTACTGTTCTTATTACATGTCCAGATTTAACATCAGTCTCCATTGTATATGGAAATGGAACAGGATTAGGGTTATAATAAGGGTTCAAATCATAACTTACCACCCTCAAACTAACAGGACTTTTAACACTCCTATCAACTTGCAATTCAAACTTTCTACTTAAAAACTCTGCTAGAGCCTCAAAATGCTGTTTATGAAATTTCGGATTCGAGATTCTAAATATAAGAAATATACCCTCTCCACTAAGCGATAAGCCTGCATAGTACAAACTCGGACAACATTCACCAATTATGTGTTTAGCATTTGCCAAATCAAACATTGGATTATCTTTTGCATCAACATCTACACATATTAATTCAGTATGTTTTATAATGCTGAGCTCTTGTCTTTGGCTAAATGTTCCACTTGGTGTTACACACCTAAGACTTCCTTTAATTTTTCTTCTAAACTCATCATCAGTACTAGCCCTGTATTCTTCAACTTGTGTTTTAAACTTAGTCGTATGCAAGAACTTATCTAATCCCACTTCATAAAGAGGTTCTTTACTATAATGATTTTCAAACACTGATACTATCGGTATATCCAAGGGAGTAAAGATTCCGCTAGCTCCTTTTTCATTTACATTTTTATTTTTTTTCTTTTCTATTTTGTCTTTAGAATTATCATTCTTATTAACTTTATCTTTTAGATTTTTTTCTTCACTATTCATATTTTTGATAATCAAGCAATTAGACAATAAAATTATTTCAAAATTGAACAAAAACGATTCAATCTTCAAAAGATTCACTCTCTGTAAACTCATCATCATTTACTGTTGACAACGTCTTTTTAAGCGGTAACGCTACTTTCCTATCAGAGTTCTCTTCAAAATCTGACACACTCTTTTTCGCAACTTTTTTATTATATTCAGCTATTCTTTTATCAATACCTGGTATAGCCATTATTAATATAGGATATACCTGTTTAGGCAACTTTTCAAGATCCAGTTCTTGATAACGTTCATATTGTACTATTGCTTCAAATGCAATGAGCTTATTTTTGTTGCTCAGTTTCTGCATTGCATCATAATATCCCCAATAAAATACAAAACCTTTTCTCTTATCTTCACTATTTACTTTTCTCATAACTATTTAATTTAGAGTTTAAAACTTTCTTTCCTTTCACATTCTCAAAAGACTCTTCATAGGTTTCAAAATGATTAGATTCTAACCATTGATTGATTTCTGCCCGTTTAAAGAAGATTCTTCGCCCACCGTGTGCAGGCTTATGAAAAGGAATTTTTCGCTCATGGGTTAACTTATAAAGTGTAGCCTTTTTGTAACCGGTCAATTCTGAAACTTCTTCTATAGTAAGTATTTCAGATTGCTCACCCTTTAAATATAGTGACGACTTTTGGAGTACATCTTCGATAATAGCCTTTATTTGACCAACCGTTAACTGTACTACCAAGGCGTCATCATGCAACATATAATTATCAATCATAGTTAACACAATTTGCGCTATAGGAAATTTTGAACTTAAGTTTCCAATAGCAAGTTAATAATAAAGGTGATTCTTTGCCTTGGTTTGACCAAACCAAGAAAGACTATTCTTGTAGGGCTATAAAAGATGCCGCTCCATACATTTCAAAATGCCTCCCAACTTTTTACTTCACAATTCAGACTTACTCACCTATTTGCAAAGCCTAAATGAAGTAAAAAACCAAAGGATTGAAATATTATAGGAAACACAACAAATGGATACTTACTCAAATACAAGCATCTATTCCCCTCAGAAATTCCTGCGGAACATTGCTTTATTTTTTAAGTGAACTCATTTTTTGATTCTGAGAGGAATGAAGCAGAGAACTAAGCGATAACTTTGTTAATTCAACCCTTCTATTCAGGTCTCGTTGCAAAGCTACAAACAATTTTATTTTAAAACAAATATTTCTTGCTGAAAAACATCAGAGTCCACCTAATCCTATTTCTTCATTGAACTTTTACCTTAGGTTTAATAAGTTACGAATACCCACAGAAACGCTATCTAAAAATTACATGTCATATAAAACCTTTGCAGCCTCATCTATTACAGTTGTATCAAAGCTATCTAAATAAGTATTGGTAGTTTTCATATCTGCATGTCCCAACATTTGGGAAATTTGTTCACGGGAAACATCATTGCGTTGCAACATCATCGCCATAGTATGCCGACTTACATATGTTGTTAACTTCATATCAGTTATTTGCAGTTCTTCTGCTAAATCCGCCAAATAATCATTATATTTTTTATACCTATAACGGATATGATTATATAGTTTTTCTCCTGTATATCCACTTATAGAAACTATTGGTACAATAAAATCATCCACTGTAGGGCTATTCTCTTTAAGGCTATCTAATAAACGCTCAATTTCTTTCGTTATTTTAATCTTAATAGGTTTCACCCCTTTTTGATGTTGTATTTTATGGCGTTTGTAGACAATATACTCTCCACCATTGAACTTTACAATATTGCTTCTTGTCAAATATGCCATATCAATAAATGATATTCCATAGCAATAATATGACAACAGAAATAGCTTGCGGGCGTACTCTCGTTGCGACTTTTCCGATACGGTATTTTTTATTTTATTCAAATATTCTACAGGAAGATAACGCTTTTCTGTTTCTTCATCCAATTTTGCTATTTGAAAACCACCTTTACCAAAAGGATAAGTTTTTTCCGTTGCTTCCTTTTCTTGGATAGCCTTATTTAATATGCTGCGCAATGCTTTGAAATAATACTTTCTTGTATTTCCTTTACATCCTCTTTTTTGAAGATAAATATCGAATCCATTTACAAACTTTATATCAATTTCTGAAAATACTTTCTTATCCAATTTGCTATCATAATGCTCAAGCATATTTAAAGTTGCAGCATAACAATTAGCATTGCCAACATGTCCCGTTTCACGTAAAATATTGATATGATCCTCCATATAAGCTTTTATCTTCCCCTGCTTCGACTTATTCAAGAAAGCGTCTGCAAATTGATTCAAAGTCCAATCTATGTGCTCTCTTCGAAAACTATCTATTATTTCTTGCGCTTGTAGTCTATAGCTGTTCAGCAAATAATTATACTGCTTGCGTTTTTCGTTTTCTTCTTTCTGCTTTTTATCTCTCACATTTTTAAGAATACGGAAACATTCGTTTTCCTCATCCCAGTATTCACTATCCGCAAATATGTTTAAGGAAAAATATCTGCGTTGCCGTTCCTTGCATATTCTTAGACGAACAGCATATAATCCTTGCGCATTAGCAACATCATTCCTTTTTATAAAGCTAATCATACTCAATATCTTTTATATCGTTATGAGGAGAATTTACTCCTCTATATTAGCAATACGATAAAAAAAACAGAGATGCTTATTTTTCATACGTCACAAAACGATAATAAACTGATAATCAAGCCAGCACCTTTAAGGTTAAAAATATCTAAAGCATTTAGATAGAAAAGTTCAAGGTTTATCCTTTAATAATACCTCGACATTTAGACAAACGAATCGGTTCAGAAAACAATTTTATTCATTATCTTTGTACCCAAATTGAAATAACGTGTATATAGCTCTTTGTTTAGTGGAACACATTTGGAACACATGTAATCAAAATAAGTAAAACTCAATAAAAGATACTCTTTTGATTTACAGCTACATACACAATTAATATAAAGTAATATAACCAATAGATTATCATAAAAATACCTCTGGGGGGCGTGTGGTCGCAAGTTCGAATCTTGTCATCCCGACTACCGACAAAGCATTGATAATCGATGGGTTATTGATGCTTTTTTATTGAAACGAGAATGAAAGAAGACCCGAAACATATTCACATCAGCGAATACAACTATCCACTATCGGATGAACGAATCGCCAAATTTCCTTTAGCAGTACGAGACCAGTCAAAACTGTTGGTATATCGCCACGGTGAAGTAAGCGAAGATGTCTTCACATCCTTGCCGGACTATCTTCCGAAAGGAAGCCTGATGGTATTCAACAACACGAAGGTGATTCAGGCACGCCTCCACTTCCGCAAAGAAACGGGGGCGCTGATCGAGGTCTTCTGTCTGGAACCGATTCAGCCCAACGATTATGTATTGAACTTCCAGCAAACGGAACACGCTGCCTGGCTCTGCATGATCGGCAACCTGAAGAAATGGAAAGACGGAGCACTGAAACGGGAGATGACGGTAAAAGGCTTCCCGATCACTCTGACCGCTACCCGTGGAGAATGCAGGGGCACCAGCCACTGGATCGATTTCTCTTGGAACAATCCGGAAGTAACCTTTGCCGATATACTCGAAGTGTTCGGAGAACTGCCGATTCCCCCTTATCTGAACCGGGATACGGAAGAGAGGGATAAAGAAACTTATCAGACCGTTTATTCCAAAATAAAAGGCTCGGTAGCCGCACCGACAGCCGGACTGCACTTCACTCCCCGCGTATTGGAAGCGTTGCAGGAGAAAGGCATCGATCTGGAAGAACTGACGCTTCATGTAGGCGCGGGAACCTTCAAGCCCGTGAAAAGCGAAGAGATAGAAGGACATGAAATGCACACGGAGTACATCTCCGTCAATCGGGCTACGATCAAAAAGCTGATCGATCATGACGGTTGCGCTGTTGCAGTAGGCACCACTTCGGTGCGTACGCTCGAAAGCCTGTATCACATCGGAGTTACATTGGCGGAAAATCCCGATGCTACGGAAGAAGAACTGCACGTCAAGCAATGGCAGCCATACGAAAAGTATGATCAGATTCCGCCTGTAGTCGCACTGCAAAAGATTTTAGGTTACCTCGACAGGAACGGGCTGGAAGCCCTTCACAGCAGTACGCAGATTATCATAGCTCCGGGATATCAGTATAAGATAGTGAAAGCGATGGTGACCAACTTTCACCAGCCGCAAAGTACGCTGTTACTTTTGGTTTCCGCCTTCGTGAAGGGAAACTGGCGCACAATTTATGATTATGCGCTGGCGCACGATTTCCGTTTTCTGAGCTATGGAGATTCTTCTCTGCTGATACCGTAAACCAAAAAGTAAAAACAACTATGCCAAGCGATAATAATCAAGAAATGTTTCCCATCGTAGACGAACAGGGAAACATCACCGGAGCCGCCACACGCGGAGAATGCCATAGCGGAAGCAAGCTCCTTCATCCGGTTATCCATCTACATATTTTCAATTCGGAAGGAGATTTATATCTGCAGAAACGTCCGGAATGGAAAGATATCCAGCCCGGAAAATGGGACACAGCCGTTGGCGGACATATCGATCTGGGCGAAAGCGTAGAAATCGCACTCAAACGGGAAGTCCGCGAAGAACTAGGCATCACGGACTTTACTCCCGAACTGCTAACCAGCTATGTATTCGAATCGGATCGTGAGAAAGAACTTGTCTTTGTTCACAAAACTGTTTATGACGGTGAACTGCACCCCAGTGACGAACTGGACGGCGGACGATTCTGGACCATCGAAGAAATAGAAGAAAACCTCGGAAAAGGTATTTTCACCCCCAACTTCGAAGGGGAATTAAAGAAAGTATCCCTTATTCCGTCTCTTTTCCCTGCTCCTACTCCTGCTCTATCCAAGTAACGATTTTCTCCGAGAGCGGACTCTCTTTGGGGGCCACAAAGCCGACCCAGTTTCCGTTCTCGTCAATCATAAACTTCTGAAAATTCCACTGGACGGGCGCATCTTCTTTGCCGTTCAGTTTCTTTTCCGTCAGCCATTGGTAGAGTGGCGCCATGTTTTTGCCCTTGACGGAAATCTTGGCCATCATCGGGAAAGTAACGTCATATTTTAAGGAACAGAACTGAGCGATCTCTTCATTGCTTCCCGGTTCCTGTCCCATAAAGTTGTTGGCAGGAAAGCCGATGATTACAAAATTCTTATCCTTATATTTATCATATAGCTCTTGCAGTTTGGCATACTGTGGCGTCAGTCCGCATTTAGAGGCTACATTTACTACCAGCACTTTCTTTCCTTTCAGGGAAGAAAGCGGAAATTCCTTACCATCAATCGTGGTCACATTGAAGTCGTAGAAAGACTTATTCTGCGCTTCCAGAGAGATTGCACATACCATTGTTATAACCATTAAGATGAATGACTTCATACTGAATATATATTTAGTTTGTTATATAATAAACGAGGTTATGCAAAGAAATGTTCTGCCGCAGCATGAGATTGCTTGTTTCTTCGTATCGATGTCGAATGGTTCAACAAAAGTTGAATTCAAGTTATATATGCGAGTTGCCTACTTAAATCTTACTACATAGTTTATATACACTTTTTGCCGTCATCCGTCACTTTTACTGTTTTTCAATCATTAATTCACTGTTAATCACTTCATTAATCGAGTGACGGCAAGAGTGATGACAAAGTGATAGCAAGCAAATTCAAGATTTTGCCATCACTTTTTCTCTTCCAAAGATTGAGTCAACCAACTGAGATCAGAGAATGCACTTAAGTACTCTTGCAAAATAATCTTCTCTTATTGAACACAGATGACATACTTAGCAAGAAATTTCATTCCTTTTTCTTTGCAATCCTCAACAATTCGCGTACCTTTGTCCCTTGAAAGCCGAAGAGAAATGCGGCATATTGAAACGTTTTTTTGCGCTAAGAAAAGTACCAAATTTCATTTAAACAAAAAACTGAACTTCAATAAATCTGTTTCATACGTGCGACTTAGGGTCGGGCGTGTGAACATATTTATTAAGTTCAGTAGGTATTGGTACTACCTCTTAGCGGATAAATATGAACTCAGCGCCCGGCTTCTTTTATATACGTACGTAGTATACAACAGGATGCGAGCGGTCATAAATATTCAAAGAGATATGAACAGACCAGACAAAGAAACATTGCGCCGCGTCATCCGGAAGATGCACAGACAAAATGATTGCGAGAAGTTTATTGAATTAGCATCCGTATTTACCGGTATGCTAGGGAAACTTAATTTCCATTCCGTAGAATTTGCTTCTGACGACCCTTACCACCCTTTCCCTTTATACATGAAACATATTCATAGTGTAATCTGCGAAGAAGAGTATCTTTACATACTTTGCTATAACGGGAATCTGCACATACTGGGAACCTATGAACGCGGACATATTCTGATTCCGCTCAAAGAACAACTGACTTTACGGGAACTCTTCTGCTGGACGTGCCGATCTTGGTGGGATCGCCTACTCACAAAGAGCGAAAATGAACTGCCTATATAATGAGAACTTTATCATTCCGCACAAAGATAAAAGCATTGAATGATCACCGAAACAGCAATCTTTAAGGTTTAACAAATATGAGTTACAATATTCACCACTTTAATTCGTAATCCTAACCAGATTAAATATGGAGGTCGCAGACCGAAGAACCGCTTGTGAAAGTAGTTCTTCAGGACTGTCTCCCAAGAGGATGCCGCATTACCCCATAGGCATCCTCTTTTATTATTATATTAGCAAGCAGTGTTTCAGATAGTTTCCTACGCCGGAACCAATAGTTTCAAGCGGCTGAAACTACAGTTCCATGCCTTGGAAACCTTAGTTTCAAGCTGATGAAACTTTAGTTTCAAGCGGGCGGAACTCTAGTTTCAAACTCTAGAAACCAAAAGTTCTATATAGACTATTTGTTCCACCCATTAAGAGTATCGACATCGAAGCCACTTACCTTCAACATTGAAACGACTCCTTTTCAACATCGGATTCACTTATCTTCGTCATCTAAGACATTCTTCTTCAGCATTTAATTCATTTATTTTCAGCATATTCTACCTCTCAACTTCAGTTCTTCGCGGTGACAATAGAAAACTAAGTTCCGCCTATTA
>OGQH01000554.1_pt1 | contig 46774 bp, 39 predicted proteins | sample 1553181 | NCBI WGS metagenome assembly OGQH01 (sample SAMEA2579946, study PRJEB22360) | human gut metagenome | biome: human gut; feature: human-associated habitat; material: faeces | place: Denmark | collected 2008/2010 | reverse complement strand
GCACTTATACCATCACCGAGTTAAAGACCGAAGCAACCAGAAGCATGAAGATGTACACTAACACCTTCACAATCGACACTGATGGAAAGGTTCTTGATCTTGGAACTGTTGACAACATTCCGATGAGCATTCGCACGACGCTGGTAGACGTAAATGAGGAGCATTTCACGGAAGTAGCTTCTTCTATTACGTTAACCGATCATGTTGCTTACAAGAATCTGGATACTGATAAGACCTATACTTTAACTGGAACTTTGTATATTAAGGACGTGGAAGCACTGACCGAGTTTATGACTCAGACAGTTGACTTTACTCCGGCTGAGAAGAATGGAACACAGGATGTTGTATTTACCTTTGATGCTTCTGATCTGGCAGGAAAGTCAGTAGTTGCTTTTGAAGAGCTTTCCGTAAATGGTGAGTTTTGCGCAGAGCATAAGGATAAGGACGATGAAAATCAGACCGTTACATTCCCTAGTATCCAGACAACTGCACGAGATTCAAAGACCGAGGATCATGTAGCAAATGCAACTGATTCCGTAAGTATTATTGATACTGTAACCTATTCTGGCTTGAAAGTTGGAGAAACCTATACAATCACCGGAACTTTGATGGATGCTGACACTGGCAAAGCTGTTCTGGATGATGATGGCAACGAGATTACCGCATCAAAAGAATTTGTTGCCCCGGCAAAAGATGGTAGTGTTGACATTACATTCAATTTTGCAGGTGTATCTTTAGCAGGTAAGAAGATTGTTGCTTTTGAGGAAGTATACTACAAAGGTAGAAGATATGCTGTTCATGCAGATCTTTCCGATGAAGGACAGACTGTCTATGTGCCAAAGATCCGCACAAAAGCACTCGATGCAAATACCAGATTGAATCAGGTAAAAGCAGACAGCAATGCAACTGTTGTTGATACTGTAACTTATGAAAACTTACTGCCGGGTAAGAAGTATACCATGAAGGGTGTGCTGATGACTTCAGCAGGAAACGCTCTGATGGTAAACGGAAGAACCATCACTGCAAGTACCGAGTTTACTCCAACAACACCAAATGGATCAGTTGATGTTACCTTTAATTTTGACGCATCTGAAATTGGTGGAAGAAAACTCGTATTCTATGAGTATCTGGAATTAGATGGTGATACAGTTGCATCTCATACCGATATTTCAGACACCGATCAGACGATCTATGTTCCGAGTATCAAGACAACCATTATCGACTCTGAAAATGGTAGCCATAATGCAGCAGCCGATGAGGAGATTACACTTATTGATACAGTTCGTTATAATGGACTGGAAGTTGGTCGTAAGTATTCTGTAACGGGAACACTTGTTGATAAGGAAACTGGAAAAGCACTTTTGGATGATGCAGGAAAAGAGATTACTGCATCGAATGAATTTACTGCTGAGAAGCCAAATGGAACGATTGAGATTACATTCAAGTTCTCAGGTGTTTCTCTGGCAGGAAAGACCACTGTAGCATTTGAGCATATGTACACAGATGGCAAGGAAGTAGCTGTCCATGCTGATCTGAAAGATGAGAAGCAGACTGAATATTTTCCATCTGTACATACCACAGCAACAAGTAATGATACCGAGGATCATGTCGTTGGTGCAAATGAGAAAGTGACCATCACCGATAACGTAGCACTAAAGGCATTGAAGCTTGGTACTGAGTATACACTGAGCGGAATTTTGATGGATGCAACGACTGGAAAGCCGATTGTGATTGATGGAAATACCATTATTGCAAGAAGAACATTCACAGCCGATGCACACGAAATGACCGTTCCACTGACCTATGAGCTGAATGCTTCACAGCTTGCAGGAACTACAACTGTTGTATTTGAAAATCTGTATTCTGACGGCGCACTTCTGGCAGCTCATGCTGACCTTGAGGATGCAGAGCAGACAGTATATATCCCAGAGATTCATACAACTGCAAAGGATGCAGTAACAGAGATTGATCATACCGAGGCAAACAAGACAGCCACCATCGTTGATACTGTTTCCTATACAAACCTGCTTCCGGGCAAAGAGTATACCGTAAGCGGAACACTGATGGATAAGGAAACAGGAAAGGCTGTTCTGGCTGATGGCAAAGAGATTACGGCAAGCACCACATTCACTCCTGAAAAGTCCGAGGGAAGTGTTGATGTAGTCTTTACATTCGATGCAAGTGTCGTAGCACCTAAGACAGTCGTTGCATTTGAGACGCTTACATATAAGAAGATCCAGATCGCCGTACATGCTGACATTGAGGATAAGGACCAGACGGTATATATCCCGAAGGTACATACCACTGCAATCGCAGATGATACGAAGGATCATGTAACAGAGGCAAAGAAGGATGTAACTATTGTCGATATCGTTTCCTATGAAGGACTTGAAGTTGACAGAGAGTACACCGTAAAGGGCGTACTTATGAACAAAGCAACAGGTAAGGCGATCCTGGTAGACGATAAGGAAGTAACCGCAGAAACCACATTTGTACCGGAAACCACCGACGGAACTGTTGATGTAACTTTCGTATTTGATGGTTCTGCACTGGAAGATACCCTGCTTGTAGCATTTGAGACTCTGTATACCGAAGAAAAAGAGGTCGGTATCCATGCAGAGATCGAAGATGATGCACAGACTGTATACCTTCCAAAGATTCGCACCAATGCAAAGGATGGCATCACAGACATTGATCATACTGAGGCACTTGAAAAGGCAACCATCATTGATACCGTTTCTTACTCCTCATTGCTTCCTGGCAAAGAGTACACAGTAAGCGGAACATTGATGAACAAGGCAACCGGCGAAGCAGTTCTGATTGATGGTAAACCTATCACCGCAAGCACTACTTTCACTGCTGAAAAGGCAGAAGGAAGCGTTGATATCGTATTTGAGTTTGACGCATCTGCAATCGCAGGAACTACCGTTGTTGCATTTGAATCCATGGAGTATAAGGGAATTGAAGTTGCCGTTCACGCTGACATCACAGATGAAGACCAGACAGTCTACATCCCGGATGTTCACACTACCGCAACCGCAACTGACACTGAGGATCATGTAACTGGTGCAAACGAGGAAGTGACCATCACTGATGAGGTTGCACTGACAGGCTTAAAGGTTGGTAACGAATACACCGTAAGGGGTGTTCTGATGGACAGAAATACCGGAGCCGAGATTCAGGTAGGTGGCGAAAGCATTACTGATGAGAAGACCTTTACTGCTGAAACAGCAGACATGACCGTCACATTAACCTATACACTGGATGCTTCTAAGCTTGCAGGTACAACAACAGTTGTATTTGAAACCCTCTATACGGCAGTCACCGAAGAGATGGGTGTTGAGGTCGGAAGACATCACGATATCGACGATGAGGGTCAGACGGTTTATATTCCAGAGATCCATACCACAGCAGCTGATCAGAAGACTGGTATTAACCATACCGAGTCTGAAGAACAGGCAACCATCGTTGATACCGTACTGTACAGCCATCTGTTACCGGGTAAGGAGTATACCGTAAAGGGAACTCTTATGAATAAGGAAACAGGTGAGGCAATCTTAATTAATGGCGAGGAAGTAACCGCTGAGACTACCTTTACGGCTGAGAAATCTGAAGGAAGCGTTGATGTAATCTTCACATTTGATGCATCTGCAATCGCACCGACTACTGTTGTTGCATTTGAGCACTTAGAGTATAAGGGTATCGAGATCGCAGTTCATGCTGACATTGAGGACAAGGATCAGACAGTTTATGTTCCAACAATCAAGACTACTGCAATCGGAGAGGATACTGAGGACCACATCGAAAAGGCGAAGGAAGATGCTGTTATCGTTGATACAGTAGAATACAAGGGCTTAGAGATTGGTCGTGAGTATACAATGACCGGAAAGCTTGTTGATAAGGTTACCGGAGAAGTAATCACCGATGCCGAGGGCAATGAGATTACCGTATCTGAAACCTTTACAGCAGAAGAAAAGGATGGAAGTATTGATATTACCTTCAAGTTTGATGCTTCTGCACTGGCAGGAAAGTCACTGGTTGCATTTGAGTCTCTTACCGCAGAAGGTAAGGAAGTAGCAGTACATGCCGATCTTACCGATGAGGGTCAGACCGTCCGTATACCGGAAATTCATACAACCGCAACCGACAAGGTAACGGGCGACCATGACGGCGTTGTTGCAAAGGAAACTACCGTACTGGATGAAGTATTCTACAAGAACCTGATTCCGGGTAAGGAGTACACCGTTAAGGGAACTCTGATGGTCAAGGAAACAGGCGAGCCATTGACAATCGACGGTAAGGAAGTAACCGCTGAAAAGACCTTCACGGCAGAAGAAGAGGATGGAAGCATCGTTCTGGAGTTTACATTTGATTCTTCCGCACTGGCTGGAAAGCACATCGTAGCATTCGAGGATGTAGAGTATAAGGGAATCTCCATAGGATCACATGAGGATCTTGAAGATGAAGACCAGACTATTTCTTATCCGTCTATTCATACAACTGCAACCGATCAGGCTTCTGGATCAAAAACCATGGCACTGGGAAGCAGCGTAACATTAGTGGATACTGTTACCTATACTGGATTGACTGTAGGTAAGACCTATGTAGTTAAGGGAACCATCATGGATAAAGCAAGTGGACAGTCAATCGGAGTAACAGCCGAGACTACATTCACTGCAGAAGCAACAGATGGAAGTACAACAGTTACATTTACCTTCGATACGAGTGTATTGCAGGGAAAGACACTTGTTGTATTCGAGACACTGTATGATACCAATGGAAATCAGATTGTCGCTCACAGTGATCTGAATGATGAAGACCAGACGGTAACAGTTCCAGTTCAGCCAGAAAATCCACCAGTTATAACAGGTGATGATTCAACTCCGATGCCGTATGTGGCAGGACTTGCAGCAGCACTTCTTGCAATTGCTGTAATCGTAGCCGCATTGGTTGTTAAGAGAAGAAGAAAGCAGGCATAATTGCCAAACGGATTCCTCTTTTGGGGAATCCGTCTAAGAAACACACGAAATATAACACACGAGACACAACACAAAATTATTACAATTCCAAAGCAGTCCCGATGAAGAGTCGGGACTGTAATAAAAAGAAACAAAACAACACGGAACGGAGGGGAAAATGCTTCTAACTGGAATTTTATTTACGCTTGTTGGCATTTTGCTTCGAGCGTATGCCGGAGTTTTTGAGATTCACGATACGACATGGGAAGCGATGAAGGCTTCCATTATTCATAAGATAGCAGCAATTGTAGGAAATTTGAGCCTTGTTATTGGCATTTTATGCCTGATTGTTTCACTTGCAGGAACGGGATGGTAAATGAGATGAGGAAAACGGGGAAAAAAGGAAAAGTTACACAGGCAGTTTTGCTTGTACTATTGCTTATGGCAGTTGCCGTAGCTGGTTATTCTGGATTTCGTTTATGGAAATATTATCATGAGTATCTGGAAGATCAGGAGTTATACGAAGATTTACGAGATGAAATTTTGCAGACTCCTGAGCTTGAAACAGATACAGAGAGCGTGTCCGAATTGGACACAAGAAAAAAGTACCATAAAACATCTGAGTCAGAAATACCATTTGATGTTGACTGGGATGAGTTAAAAGATATCAATGAGGATATTATCGGTTGGGTCTACTTTACAGGGTTGCCACAGATTTCTTACCCAGTTTTGCAGGCAAAGGATAATGAATATTATGTGCATCGCACCTATGATTTATCTTCAAGTGATTCAAAAGCTGGATCAATTTTCATGGATTGCCGAATGGCTGGCGATTTCTCTTCTCCGTACTCCGTAATTTATGGTCATAATGTCCGTGACGGATCTATGTTGTCTGATCTTGCTCAATTAAAGGATCAAGATTTGTATGATAAAGAACCATATTTCTGGATCTTGACACCAGATGGAAATTATCGCTATCAGATTTTTTCAATTTTTCAGTGTCACCGCTCAGCAGATGTTTTTCAGCGGTCTTTTGACTGTTGGGGAGAAGATTTTTCCAAATGGCAAAGTGAATTAAAGCTGCGAAACAGTATGCAGGGAGACGTTGAATTGGAGGAAAAAGGTCATGTGATAGCATTTTCTACCTGTGTGCCAAATAGTTTTGACAGAACGATTGTTTGCGGAAAATATTTGGATGGAGATTTGATTCCAGATCCACATGTTGAGGAGAAAGCTGATGTTAAAGATTCGATTGATGGGAACGAAGAATGAGATTGAATGGTTTGAAAAAATCATGCAAGAACATCCAGATATAGAGATCTTGAAAAAGTCAGAGTTGTATCAAAATAGAGAAGCTGATAAATGTTACAGATCCTATGCAGAAGTCAAAGAAAAATAAGGAAAGACAAAGGAGGCATCAAGGAATGAGCAAGAAAATATCAGTTGATCTTACCGACGAGAATGCAGGAGCCTTGTACCAAAATAAGGAAGTACACGGACTAGGTTATGGTCCAACAATCAATATGTTAATTCGGATTTTTTTTAGATCGCCTGATATTCGCGACGATCTGATTGAAATATGCAAGTCAAAAATACAAAGCGGTAATCTTGTTTATCTTGATATGCTACAGTTTCTGACATATGACACACAGCTTACACTTGATGCTGTTTTAGACGGAGTGAGAATTATGAAAAAAATAAATCGAAGGATCTTTCAACCGAATCAGCTTACAGATATTATGCTTAATGAAGCTTGCGACAAAAATAAAGCCAATTTAAGTGATTTTATTAACGATGTTATTGAAGAATATTATAGACCTCTCAATTCACAGTTAAAATACGAAACAGAACTTTTATTTATGAAGCTGAAAATGTCGCAACAGGATAACGGTTTGGAAGAACTGTGTTCTGAAAACGGGACGCAGTTGCAGGCATCGAAACAGGAGACTATATCTCCAAAAGAATTAAAGTCAACTCTTGCGCGATGTGTAGAGATCCTCAAGGATTATCCGATCAGAGATGTTACACCTTTACGCCAGATTTTCACCCATTTTACAAACAGGAGCGGACTTGTATTAAGGTACGATTACATCAACATTGTTAACAGTTGGCAGGATGAAATGTTACATCACCTTAATGATGTGATCAAAACTGTTGATCCAGATTATCCTCTTGGCACTCGCGAATTTGGTGAAAGAAGTAAATATATATTCGCCCATTGGTCAGAACTGTATCAATACTCTGAGATCTATATCGCTTTAGCTACTATTATTGAATGCGAAAAGGTCTACTATCCATTGGATGCTTTTACAACGATCAGCTTAATAAAGCAACTCGATAGAGCAATCATGGAATCATCAAACATCGCCCCTGTTAAAGAACCTTTTGCAATCAATATCTCAAATAGGGACAGATATTATGGAATCCGCTATGAGATAACTATGTATTATACCCATATCGGCTATAGTATATTATCCGGTGATGGTCACTGTGAAAACATACCATCGGGGTTTCAAGCATTCTTGTTGAAAGTGGTAAATATCAATACTCCGCCTGATCCAATAACAGAGGACAATATTGACGCGATTGCAAAGCTCGAAACAGAAGGTCGACGTTTACTTAAACAGTTGGCAGCAGCAAGTAATTAACTAGGAGGACAAAATATGACAGTCAGCATTGGTACATTATTGATAGGTGGTATTTGCTTGTTTCTTGCAGGGGCATTTGTTGGAGTCGGATTGACTTCGGCTGTATCAGCTGGAAAGAAAACACAATCAGCTGATACGCTTTGATAACAGCCGTTTATTTCGTGTCCGATTCGGACACGGGAAGGGAGTTAGAAATCTTTGAGAAAGAAAAGAAGAAAACTTATATTGTTTTGCAGTCTGCTGTTGGCAACGACACCAGCATATGCAGAGAATGCAACAGAAGCCGTGTCCATTTCGGACACGGCTTCTGACATAGGATGGACAATAGATGCAAATGAAGAGGTTCAAAGCGTGTCCGAATCGGACACACCGAAAACTCTTGCATCAAATGAAGAAACATCCTCTCCGGAAATTTGGCAGGAAACATATACCTATCTTGCCGATACACAGGATTCACATGCGTTTCCAGACCGGGTTGAAAAGAATGGGGTGCAGTATCAGTTAAAAGATACCCAGTATCAAATCACAGAGCTGACGAAGGAATATAGAAAAAGCAGCACCAATCTATGGGCATATGCAGAATATAATCCAGAGCAGGAAATTGAAGTAGATGGACTGCATTATACACTTGTGGATACCTCCAAAGAAGAGTGGACAGAAAGTGGGCGAAGTAAGACAGTCTCAGTTGATCGTACCTATTTGGAGGGGCAGGAAATTCCAGAAGCCATTGATATTGAATCGACCGATGATATAACAGGAGAAACAATATATGGTAATATTCCGCGAACAGATCTACAAGATGATGGAGCAGGTTGGTGGGAAGGCGGTCTGGAACAATGGGTAAAGTACAGATGGAACGATGAAACAAGCCAATGGGTATTTGAAGTCGGTGATGAAACCTTTCCGGCAGCATCTGATGATAGTCCGTGGTTTGACGGGTGTGAAAGTAAAATTTTGCAATCATTGAATCTGGATGGAACATTCAATCAGATTACTGGAATCGCATGGGATAGTGACGGCTGGCAGGATGAGAATGGCGGTTGGTGGAAAACCGTGAAAGCAACCGGAAATCGAATGATTAAGCGCTCTCGTGCATGGTTTTCTGGAGAAGTGGCAGAAGCGGATCTACCAATGGTGCGCTATACCAGTCGTTATGTGTCGGACGTAACAGGCTATCTTATTACAGCAAATGTTACTTATGAGGAGATACAGAAGGAAGAACCAATTGTTGAAACGCAAGCACCGACTCAATCAGAACCGACAACTGAGCCTATAACGGAACCGACAACTGCAAGCGTGTCCGATTCGGACACGAAAAACACAATAGCAGGAATGCCGTGGCAGGATCTGGTATTGCTGTTCTTGGAGACAGGAAGCGTTGCACTCGGACTTATTATGATTGGTCTGTTAGCAAAATATCGTCCGAAGCCGAGAGCATGGCTTACCGTACCAAAAAAAGAAAACAAAGAAAAAGGAGAAAAGAATGATGACTAATATAATGAATGTAATGTTACCAGCAGCAACAGCAGGATCGTTAACTGCCTTTTTTACGGCAATTTCGACATTAGCACACGAGTATCAGGCAGCAGGAAATGCAGTGCTGATCGGAATTGCATTACTGATTCTTGGAAGCAAATTTTTGATTGGAGATGATGAGAGTAAGGCGAGAGGGAGAAAGCAGGTTCCATACATTATTATTGGAACTGCAATTATCATGTCAGCTTTTAATATTGCTGCGTCAGCAGGTGCATCGTTAACATTCTGAGTACTGCGAAGGGAGAAAGGGAAGGTATGACAGTGCCTGCATACCTTCTCAGAATAAAATGGACTTTATTAAGATTATATTTACAATAATGGTGAGTGGAATGGCAGTTAGTATTGGCTTTGCTCTTGGAATAGTAGCAGGTGCAACTGTCATTACACGAATTACATTTTCAAAACAAACAGAGCAGAAAGTTCTATACATATTTGGTGTAATAGGTATGGTAATCGGTACTTTATGCAGCCTGTGGTTTGTAGTAAAGCTGTTTTGGAAATGAGCAGGCAAAGGAGGGAGAAAACATGCAGCAGAAGAAGCAGCAAAAACAGGGAAAGAGACAGGAATGGAAAGAACAGATGAAGGAATCAGATCGTATGCTGAAAGGAAATGTACTTCTGGAAAAGCCACAGTGGGTACTTATGCTGACACTTGCAGCAGAGTTTTTGCTGCTTGTTGTACTGCATGTATTGGTTAATACGTTTATTCGATTCTGTAAAGGACATTTAACAGACTGTTTTTCTTGGAGTTGTCTAACGACTTTTTATCCGGCTTTAGCTCCAGTGTATATTTTTTTGATTATTGTGGCGATTGCAGTAGCAATATTGAACGTATATCGGTTTCGCAATGCTTTTCGTAGTTTGGAGGCAGGGCAAAAAGGAACCAGCCGTTTTACGACAATGGAAGAGATCAAAGAGCAGTATCCGGCAGTACCGGAAATTCCTCAAAAAAACGAGGATGGAAGCGTTAAGAGGATACCGGGAAATGGTGGACTTCCGGTTGCAAGTAAAGACGGCTATATGTATTTGGATGAAAGTGCAACCAATGCATTGATTCTTGCGATTACCAGAGCCGGAAAAGGAGAAGTTTTTTCGCTGCGTATGCTGGATAGTTACAGTCGCAGTGAAAAGCAACCGTCACTTATTATACTGGATATGAAGTTTGATCTGAGAAAGATGTGTACGAAAGCATTTCAGGATCGTGGATACGAGGTAATGTCAATCAACTTGGAAAATCCAATGCGCGGTGTTGGATACAATCCACTATATCTGATTACACGTTATTATCAGCAGGGACGGGATTCAGATGCAGAACTTTTGTGTAAAGCATTTGCCTATCCGCATTTTGCTAGTGCAGGTGGAAAGAGCGATGATAATTCTGATTTCTTCCTATCAAACGCGACCAGTGCGTTAGTGGCAACGATTATGGCACATACTGTTGATTGCTTGAGACAGGATAAGAGAGAAAATGCAAAGCTGGCTATGCAGTATCTTACGAAGCGGCAGGCTTATGAGCAGCTAACTGAGGAAGAAAAAAAGAAAGCAAATCAAAGTTATGAAGAGCTGCGCAAAGAAAAAACATTTGTCCAGTGTGTTTTAGAGGCAAAAGTAATACCGGATGATGTCCCGTTTGAAGTACAGGAAACAAATGCAAGGAAAAACAACATGGCATCCGTGATGAATATGTTTACGAACCTTGCTGGAGAGACAGCAGGTAAAAATAAAACGAAGTTGGATGAATATTTTGATTTGAGAGGCAGATTTGATCGTGCAAGAGCTGTATATAGCAGTATTAACGTATCGGGAGATAAAACAAAGGGCAGTATTTTCAGTCAGATGTTGACAAAGCTGAGTCAATATACGTTTGGTGGTATGGAGCAGCTGACGCGAGAAAGCACCTTTTCACCAGAAGAACTTGGCTTTGGAAAAAAGCCAATTGCTCTTTTCCTTCAAGTCCCTTTTTATGATCGATCAAAGGATGCAATTGCTATTTCCATGATTGATCAGCTGTATCAGGCTAATGCAAGAGCCTGTGTGCAAAGTCCGTCTGGAAAGTGTGACCGACGAATCATCTTTCACTTAGATGAGGTTGCACAGTTTCCACCAATTGAAAATTTGGATTCTAAACTTTCAATTTGTTTGGGACTGAACATGGCGTTTAATCTGATCATTCAGACCGATGCGCAGCTGACGCTGAAATATGGCGAAGCTGCGAAAATCATCAAAGGAAACTGCGGTAATCAGGTTTATCTTCAGACAAGCGAGGAAGAAACGGCAAAACTGTTTTCATCATTGCTTGGGTCAAAGACAATCACAAATGTAAATCGAGTAGGAACAAGATTTGCACTCAATAAGAGTTATACGGAAACGCTGGAGGAACGTCCATTACTTAATCCGCGAGAACTGATGGATTTGGAGGAGGGTGAAAATGTGGTTTTGCGAACCATGTATCGTCGCGATATGCAGGGAAATAAGATTAAACCTCGTCCGATCTTTAATTCACGAAAGGAAGGACGTGCTTTTTTATATCGTTACCAGTACTTACAAGAGTACTTTCCTGATGCAGATACCGTATCAGAAGAATCGTTGCATCTGCCAACACTGAAAGCCGTTCGTGCAGATGAGATGATGTATGATTACGATATTAGCTTTGAAGCTGCAAAATTTGCACAACTTCCCAAACAGATGGAAGAGATTCAGGATGAAATAAAGCGAATGGAAGACGGAGGAGCATTAGAGGAGGACATAGAAGACTTGGATGAAGTATACCGGCAGATGGAAGAAGAAAAAGAGAAATTGGCAAAGAAACAGCTGTATCAATGGGATACACCAATGGCGCAATCAGAAGATGAAGAGATGGCAACACATGAAAAACAACTTTTGCAGTTTTGCGAAAAACTGGGAGAATATGATCTTGAAATTTGTCAGTTACTAAATCAAACCTGTACAGCAGGAGAGCTTCTGGTACAAGTAACAAACAGTACGAGCATTCCATTTAAGGAAAAGTATAATCTACTGTTACAGTTAAAAGGAAAGCTAGGACTAGAATGAAAGGAGGCTTGGTGAGCGTGTATGGACTACAAGGATATCTTGTATAACTATGCTGAATATTTTGAGCAGAGTGATGTCGCATCTAACGTGATACGTTGGATTGGATGGCAAATCATTAAGCTGTTGCATGGTATCTGTGATATGTGTCAGGGACTGTGGGAGGCTGTCTTTCAAGCACTAGACTTTACAAAGACATTTGCCGATAAACTGGGAGTTTATTATCCGATATGGTCTGCCATTTTTTTGATTACAATTCTGGCAGTTGGAACGGTGTTTCTATATTCAGAACACCGTCCCCCTTTTTTGAAAAACTTAGTTATCACAATGGCAGTAGTAATGCTGCTTCCGAGCGGAGTGCGCTTGAGTGCGCAGTTGCTTCAGATAGAGCAGACTGTTTTCATGGCGAATGGAAACAGTGTTGCAGATACAACCGTAATCACAAATGTTACTGATCTATTGTATCAGAAAAACAATGACTGGAGTTTTGAGTCACCAAATTGTTTCTCAGGTGCGACGATTAAGTACATTGATCCCAACGAGCAGGTAGAGAAGAAAACAGCTAAAGTTTTTAAGTATTACATGGTAGTAGATGAGGCAAGTGGTGAGGTTACTTATAAAAAGATTGGAAAAGGCTTTTTTGGACTTTTGACACCGCTTTACTATCGGTATTCCATCCACTTCATGGCGATTATTGGTGAGTTAATTGTTAATTCATTGGTGTTGATTTTTGCATCATATCGTTTGTTTCGATTGATTTGGGACATGATATATGGCGAAATTTTGGCATACATATTGTCAGGTGATGTGGTATCCGGTGAAAAAACGAAACAAGTACTTCAATATCTTTTGAATCTGTTTTGGAGCATATCTATTATGATATGGGGCTTTGCGATTTGGAGAGAGTTTGAAATATGGGTAGCAAGCCAGTACACCAATAATTTCATCCGAATCATAATGATTGCATTTGGTGGTGTTGCAATGATTGATGGACCAGATGTTGTTGAGCGTGTCATGGGAATTGATGTAGGCGTGAAGGATGGTATGATGAAAACCATGGGAGCAATGCATTTGATGCAGTCTGGTATTGGAGCTGCGAAAGCAGGAGCAGGAGCCGCAAAAAAAGCTGCTGGGGTTGCAAAAAAAGCAGGCGAAAGCATGTTGAATCCGGGCGGACAGGCACAGCAAAGTCGAATGCAGGAGGCGGCAGGAACAAATGGAAGATCACAGCAGGCACAAGAACCGCCGGGAGGTGCTGGAAATCCCGGAGGACAGGGATCAGAAGACAATGCAAGGAGAGAGCCGCCGGGAGGCACACAGACTTCGGAGCAGCAAATGTCCAATCCTAGCGAGCAGACTGAAAACAGACAGGATGTAGGAAACGAGCAGTCAGGCACAGATTTTTCCGCAGGATCTGGCACAGAAAGTGGAGAAAAACAAGCGGATTCGTCAGTTGCTAATGCAGAAGCGGTACCAACGAATGCAGCAGGAGCAGGTGATGCCACACAGAGTATGCCGGAAATGCCAACAAGCCAGTCAGAATCAACTCAGGGAGCTGGAAAAGAATCATCATCTGGTGATCAGTCACAAAATGGCAATGCTCAAAATAGCAATGCTCGAAACGGACACGCAAATGAGGCAGCTGGTAGCAAAACAGGAAATGAACCACCGGGAAAGGCAAGCACTCCATCTGACAAGCAGGCTACAGCAGAAGGAACGCAAAAGACTACAGGCGAAAACAGTAAGTCAGAGTCAGCAGCACAGAAGAAAGCAGAATCAGCAGGAAAAACAGAGCAAAGAGGCAATGAGCCACCGGGAGGCGCTTCTAAAGCAGGACAAAGAGGAGAAGCGAATGCAGCAGTCGGAAGGAAAGACGATCAAATGCGACAGGCTGGAGAGAACGATCAGCCGTCCGTTTCCTCGACAAGCGCAGATGGAAGCAATGAGCCATCGGCTATGTCAGAAGGCATAGATGGAGGGAATGAGCCAACGGTTACTTCTGAAGAAACAGGAACAAACGGAGAGCCATCACTTGCATCGGCAGATGCAAATGGGGAGCTATCTGGTACATATTTCGCATCAGAAGAAATTCCTAATTCTGTTGCTGCGGATATGGAAGGTAGTTCAAATGGAAAATCCGGCAGTGGATATACGGATATGCCAGGGAAATCATCTGAGCGTGTCCAAAACGGACACACTCAAAATACAAGAACTGGTAAGAGAAACACACAAGACCACAAGATGTTGAATCCAGAAATGAAGGATGCACCTTTCAATGAAAAATCATTCTCAAATGTTTCAAAAAGAACTGTTGGGCAAAAGGCAAAGACTGCTTCACAAAGCAAAAAAAGCTTAGGCAGTCGTGGACAGAAAAGCTTGAATCAGTCATTGCCATCGGATTCAGAAAAGCGTGTCCGAAACGGACACACTCAAATCAGTGAGCCACCAAAAGAAAACAAGCAGGAATAAAGGCGCAAGAACCGCCGGGAGGAAAGAATGGCATATCATGTAACGAAAGACTTAAAAGCCGAAATTAAGGTTGGCGGAAGTCTTTTTCTGAAGGATTTGATGGGGTTGATTTTGTTTCCGGCAATCATGTATTTTCTGACTGGAGCGATTGTGGCAGACGGATTGAAGATTGTCTATATCGTTTACAACGTAGTTGTTGTGTTAGCGTTATTGCAGCGTCCGAAAAGCAATCCGGGAAAACAGGTGTGGCAAATCTTTCTCTTGATAATGAAAGAGGATGAACAAACCTACCATATGATTAGCCAATGGACAAAATCTGACAGGGAGGACAGAACATGAAAAAAGCAAAAAAAACGATTGCCGGAATGGAAAGTCTATTCGAGATTCGGCAATATGACATGAAAAATTCATGTTTCAAACTGCAAGGGGGTCGATGCATGGATTTGGTTCGTGTGATCTGTACAGACTTTCAATCCATTCGAGAAGTGGATCTGGAATATGAAAATTTGAAGATGGAGCAGTTTTATAGCAGATACCCTTCCGATATTAAACTGGTTTGCGTGAATATGCCGGAACGCTGTACGGAGCAATTAGCATTTGTTTCCCATAAACTGGAAAATTGTCAGCATGAGTGGAAAAGAAAGGCATTGAGGGCAAGGAGAATGGAGCTGGAGTGGTTGGAAAAAAATCGGCAAAGAAAAGAATATTACTTGTTTCTATATACCGATTCCCCAGAGCAACTTTCCGATGCAAGAGGTGGAGCGATTGCCCGCCTAGAGGATGCCCGTCTGGTGATGTCAATCACCAGACAGGAAAAAATAGAAGTATTAACAAAGATGATGAATCCAGAACAGACTTTTTTTAACAAGATCAAACTGGAAGAAAAAGAAACGATGGATCGAGATGGATATGATTCCCGTCTGTTGGCTGCAATTCAGCCCGCAGGCGGGATTCGCTTTCATTCGGCTTACATCAGAACAGGAAGTAATTACGGAGCCATTCTGACAATCTATGATTGGAAAAATGAACTGGATTCGCATTGGCTGTCCCCTCTTGTCAATCAAAACAATTTGATTGTGTCGGCAGACTTTGGAATAGCTGATACACGAGAAGTGAAACGAATGATAGATCGTTCTTTTACGGAACAAAAGATTCGTTTTCAAACGGAGCATAAAGACGGAGAGCAGATGGACGCAGGGCGACGTTATCAAGAACTGAAAGAGCTGCGAGATGCCGTGGCAAATCAGGGAGAGACACTTCGCTTTGTAACAATCCGACTATACGTTTCAGCAAAGAAATTGGATGAGTTGGAAGAGCGAGTCACCAAAATTCAGAGCGCAGTAGAGACAGCAGAGTATCATTGCACGGTACTTTTGCATGAGCAAAAGCAGGAATGGCAGGCTTTGTTACTGCCATATAAAAGGCAGCAGAAATTGTCAAATGCACGAGACGGTCAGATTCTTCCCGGCAGTGCAATCAGTGACGGGAATCCATTTAACTTCTCCTACCTTTCTGATCCGTACAGTTGCTATATGGGATCAACTCCTACAATGGGAAGCTTTAATTTCAATCTGTTTACAAAGACGAAAAAGCGATTATCCTACAATGCACTGGTCTATGGTGCTATGGGAAGTGGAAAGTCTACGCTTTTAAAGAAGCTGATTGAGGTGCAGGCTTTGTTTGGCGATTACGTTCGCATACTGGATCCGTCTGGCGAATATCAGCCGCTTGTGGAGGCATTGGGGGGCAAGTATCTATCCTTGGACGGCAGAGACGGTATCCTTAATGAATTTGAAATTCAAAAAACAGACGAGAATGAGGGCACATGTTGGGTACAACATGTTTCCAAATTAACTGCCATTTATCGTCTGCGACGGCAAAATCAATGTGGACAAAACGAACTTAATACATACAGCAAGCTGCTGCTTGATTTTTACATAAGTTTTGGCATTATTCCAAAGGATGGAAAGATCACACAGCAGACTCCTGTTTGTGGTTTGCCGTCAGAATATTATCCCACCATGTCGGATTTTTTATCTTATCTAAACAGGCGCATTCAGGAATATGAACCATCAGCAGATGCCGAACATGGAGAGTTGGGAAAGAAGTTTCTTCTGCAGGCGGATGAGATACGCAGCACTTACGAAAATCTGGTACGAAACTATGGAAGTTTGTTGGATGGTCATACAAGCATCCAAAACATCAGCCAGATACAAGTACTGTGTTTCAATGTCTATACTGTGTTGAAGCTGGAACCAGCAATCTGCTCTGGTATTTTGTACAATGCATTGATGATGTACTGGGATCATTGTGTTCGAGTCGGAAGCAGAATGAAGGCTTTATATGAGAAACGAGAAATTGCAGAGCGTGATGTTATCCACAGTATGGTTGTGGTAGATGAGTCGCATCATATTTTGAATGCACAATTTGTTGATTGCGTGCGCCAGATGACAGTTATGGCTCGTGAAATGCGAAAGTACTTTTCTGGCATCATTTTTGCTACACAGTTAATTACAGATAACCTCAAAGGTGATAATGCATCATCAGAAGAGAAAGCCGTGCAGGACTTATTTGATCTTGCTACCTATCGCTTTATCGGAAAGCAGACAGCAACTTGTATTCCTGTGTTAGAGAGCAAATTCCCTGGCATGTATACGGAAACGGAGTTATATCGGATTCCTTCGCTGGATATGGGGTCCTTTATGGTTACGGCTGGAGATCAAAACTTGGAAGTAAAGTTTTTTATCACAGAGGCGGAAGATCGTCTGTTTGCCGGAGGACGGTAAATGGATCACAAAAAAGCATTGTTGAAGATTCTGAAATGGGCAGGATCTTTTTTAATTTCTACGTTGTTTTCAGCACCAATTATTATCGTACTGTTAATCGGCGGTATGGTAATGGCTTTATTTGGAAAATCTTCGAAGTCATCTAGTGAAGTAACCTTTACAGACACGGTTTCGGTTAGCGCGACCGCAGCATTTATCTGTGAGTATTTTTCAGAGGCAGGATATACCGACATCCAGATTGCAGCAATTTTGGGAAATCTGGAGTGGGAATCTAGGCTGGATTACAATTCATATACGCAACTGAAAAAAGGTGGAACGGCAATGGGAATCGCCCAGTGGACAACCTATAGCGGAACAAATAGTCTGGAATTGTTCGCAGACTCAAAGGGCATGGAATGGAATGACTTGGAGCTGCAATGCATGGCGATAGATGCCACTCTGCACGGTCAAAATCCCTATTCCGGCTGGTATGATACCAGAATGGGAACGTATTATGGAGTCACGAAGGCAGACTTTTGGGAAGGCGATCTTTATGATGCAACAATGTCTTTTTTTTGCTGCTTTGAAGACCCAGAGGAATATCCGGCTGGCTGTAATAATCATGGATATTCTTCGGGGGCTGGTTGTTTGTCGGTATCATTTGATTGTGGTAACGGGCATGGCCGATATCCATACGCTCAAAAATATCTTGAGAATATGGAAAACGGCGATTTGAGTGGTGATCGTGATGAAGAGGAACGCGAATCGGATGCAGATGGAGAAGTTACATCGGAGGAACCATCAGGCGGCATGGAGATTCCGTTATATTTGCAGGGAAACTATGCATCAGTAGCATGGGGAGACACCAACCTTGCAAAGTCAGGATGTGGTCCGACCAGTCTGGCGATGGTGATGACATATTTGACAGGTGAGACGGTTACTCCGCCAGATATGATTGCATGGAGTGGTACTGCATATTTGACACCAACGGGCAGCTCATGGAATTTTTTTCCGGCAGCGGCGGCACACTACGGAGTAGGGTATCGCAGGATAAAAGATCGGGCAAGTGTAGTAGAAGCATTGGAAAATGGCTATCCAATCATTGCCAGAGAGCAGCCGGGCAGTTTCTTTTCACCTGTTGGGCATTTTATTGTTTTGCGCGGTGTAACGGATGATGGGCAGTTTTTGGTTAATGACCCAGCCGGAAAGTATTCTGTAAACCGAGAGTTTACATGGGATGAGATTGAGCGAACAGAAAATTTCTATATGATCTTCGGGGAGTAACCGAAGAGAAAGGAGACATTATGGAGGGCGAACAAAAACGTGTGTTTCTTGTGCTGGCGGATGATGAGATAGCTGGAATCCGACCGCCAAAGGGAATTTATTTTACAAAGTTTTTGTCAGCAGCGCAGGAAATGTGGATTTCAGAAAAGATGATGAAACAAAAGAGAAATCCATATGTTTTGACAGCAAGAAGTATGTTGATTCCTGTTTTCGAATGCCGAATGGAGGAAGGAGTCCCTACCATTCGCCCGAAAAAGGAAAGAACAAAGGAGAATGCTTATGAGCTTTAATAATTCGACACAATGCCGAAGAGAGCAAAGCAGCTGCAAACAGTGTATTTATAATAAGCATTGTATGGAGTATGATCGGCAGTATACATGCAGTTGGTTTCAGCAGAAGGAGGAAGAAAATAAGTGCGGTTGGAACATGCAGGAAAAAAGAAATCCTATTTAATGGCAGCAGCAGGTATTCTAGTTGGGTATCTGTTTTTCTTCACATCATCATTGTGGTATCCGGGTCAAAACAACGCATCAGAGTATACACCGATTGGACAGTTACAGAAGATCGGTGAGACAGAGAATAGCGTTACGATTGAATATTGGGCATATGCATCAGAACAGCAGGCAATGTCTGTGGAATTAGATGTAAATACAGCAGAGAAAGTATCTTTTGAGGCAGTTGATAAAAAAAGGAGAGAAATTCCAGTTACTGTGAAATTATCACAAGCAGGTACCTATGTATGATGATGTCGGGGGCTGGTTTCCGCGCACCGGATTTTAAAAGCCGTATCCTTGCGTGTGACCGTAGAAGGAAAAATCATTCGATTGTATACCAATGAGAAGCAAGTTGACCAGGTTAAAGAATTGAAGTTTTATCAAGATTTAGATGGATATTATCAAGCCAGAATCAATCGAAACATTCAATCGCTGGAGCAGGAAATTGCAGACCAGAAAGAGTTGATTCAAAAGCTAAATGAGGAAATTTCTTCCTGTCAGAAACAGATTGACCAGACAAATGAGCGTTTACCGTATCTGTCCAGACAGCAGCGAACTGATGCAGAAAATTCGATAGAGGATTGGAAAAAGCAGATAGAAAGTTACCAGACTCAGCAAAAGGAAGCAAAGGAACGGATTACAGAGCTGACAGATGAAATTGAAAACCAAAAGAAGTTAATTTCCGGGGAAGGTGGTGTGCCCGAATCGAACACAGAAAATTCGGTAACAGGTGAAATAAAAGAAACAGATTCAAGCGTGTCCGAATCGGACACGGAACAAGTGGAAGGAGAGTCAAAATGAAATGTATCTTTGTTGGAGATTTAGAGGATGATGCAGGATTTGTTGCGGAGGTCTTGCAGGAAAAGGGAATTGAGTTAATTGAAGCCGGAGTTTACGACCAGATTGAAAAGACAATCAATCCAGTCATTGAGGCACAAGCTGAGATTGTTGTTTATGATTTACTAGTATTATCGGATCAGCCGGATGAATTGGTTGATATTATCAATCGAATCCAACAATCCAGAAACGGTGCAAAAATTATTTTCTTGGCAGCTGGAAAAGGAACTAACACACCAGTTATTGATAAGCTGCTAAAGGCAGGATATGTAAATTTCGTATTGGAGTCGACTTATGGTGCGAAGAAAACAAAGTTCGCAAGATGCCTTACGAACTACTATGAGAGCAATGCAGGAAATGTAAACCAAGAACTGAAAGAAGCGGATTTGCCGCATGAACTTCATTTCATTGCATTTGCAGGCACACAGTCTCGGATTGGAACAACCACTCAGGCATTACAGTATGCTGGATATTTGGCAGACTGTGGAGAAAAGGTATGCTATGTGGAAGAAACTTCTGATGGTTTTCCGCATTGCCTGTTGGGACTGTATCAGTATGCAGTAGAGACGGGAGACTGCATTACTTATGCAGGTATCCCAATGTATGAGAGAAAGCCGATGCAGGAACTTCTAAAAATGGACTATGAGTATTTTGTTTTGGATATGGGAAGCATGAAGCAGGAGCAGTTTTTATCAACTCTATTTTTCGATAGCAGAGTAAAAAGAGTAATTGTTGCCGGAGCAAAACCGCAGGAGTGGATACATACCAAAACTGCACGAGCAAATGTATTGTGTAGGGATGCAGCCTACATTATTTCGTTTGCATCCAATGAGGATATAGTGGGGATCAGCAGCAGCTTTGCAAATCCACCACTATTTGCAGCATGGATTCCTGATATGTTTGCAAGAGATCAAGAGGATCTGAAAGCAGGATATGGATATTTGTTTTCAGAAGATAGAAAAAAGAAAAAATCTGTGTCCGAATCGGACACGGGAAAGCATCGTAAGCACAGCAGAAGTTCACGGGCAGGGAGGACATCATGATTACCCAATATTCGCATCAGCAGATCACACTTTCCGATAGGGAAAAAGAGTATGCATGGTTTCACTATGCAGCGCAAATTATCAATGCAGGCTGTATGGATCAGAGTCTGAGCGGATACAGTATAACAGGAACTGGAAGTGATGGAAAAACAGTTTCGGCAGAACTGACAAACGAGGAACTGTTTCAAATTTTTTCCGAAGTGACAACAAAGTATGGAAAAGAACTTATAAAAGCACGAATGCAGGAAGAAAGTCAGATGGAACAATCCATGTTGCAGGAAGATGTGCAGCCAGATCCACTAGAACGAAAAGACTTTCAGATCCAGATCGTGCGACACGAGTTAAAAACGAGAAAAGCAGATGTCAGTATCGCATGGGGTAACAATATAAAGGTAGAAGGGATCAGCATTAACAGCAGAAGCCGTGGAGGAGTCCGACTGGTGCAGCCAACACTGTTTGGCACAGATGGACAACGTACCCAACTAATTCATGTTGGAGATGCGCTTCAAAATGCAATTCTGGACGTATATAACAAAATGCCGGACGAGCAGGAAATGCTTCGTACAGTATATATTGCAAAGCAGACAGGATTCTTTGTTCGTACCATTCCAGTGCAGGAAGGAAAGGTAATTGGATATGCAGATATTCAGATTGGTAACGAATTACGAATTGATAAGGTAAGAATCCGAAACAATGAAGGAAAAAAATCAGTTATGTACCCGTCAGAATCAATGGGAAGCGGAGTAAACCGCAAATGGCACAACTTGGCATCTGAATTACCAGATAGTCGTTTGCATGAAAAAATCCTACAAGTGTTCGAAGAAGAACAGAGAAAACATCAGCGTCAGACAGGTCGTTCTCACTCACACCGATCTGAAAGAGAACCAGAAGAGGAGGAAGAATGGGAACGATGATAGAAAGCGTGTCCGAATCGGACACGGAAAGGAGGCAGTGAGAAATGAAGGATCAGCAGAAAAGCAAACGGCAGTTCTTTGGCATATTGGTTGTATCATGGGTGCTGATGTTGATATTTGCAGCGCTATATGTGCAGCAACTTCAAAAGGAGAAGGCTTGGAATGAAGCAGGAGAATTGACAGACGTATCGGAATTGGAAGCATTGAGGGCGGACTATGCATCGGCAGTTGCCAGATACGATCAAGCGGAGGAAAAAGAAGCAGAACGTAAGAAAGTCAATGATACCGTGCTATCCTTCCTTGATGCGTATTTTCTTTTGCCGGACAGCCGAGAGGCGCTTTTGTCCGGCTGTGAAAATTATGTGGCAGAAGATGCATGGCGGACACTTGAACTTTTGTCGAAAAATAAAAAGTACAACTCAAACGAAAGAGAACTGTTTTACTACAGAGAGGATTGTACCGAGCATGAGGAAGATGATGGCATCTATGAAGCATTTGCTATTTTTACAATTCGAGAAATAGATGGAAATGAGGCAAGTGATCAGAGTTATATGTTGGCGGTTACAGTAGAGGCAGATGAAGAAAGTGCCGAGATTAACGACATTCAAACATTGACTGAAATTTATTTCCATGCAGACTGAAAGTGTGCAAAAACGACTCTATTTTTGTTAAACAAATGTAAAACAAAAATCCAGTTTAAAAAGAAAGATCAAGGATTCGAGTAATTTTATGTTAAACAAATGTAAAACAAATAAAGAAAAAGTGATATCAAGGATTTTGTAGGCTTTGCCTACTATCAGCCGCAGGATGATATCAAAATCCCTTATGCTCTTTTCAGTCTCAGACCAGATATTGGTCGGAGACTGAAAACATGCAGATTTGACCTTGCGGTCAAGAAAAAAAGCCGCGAAAAAAGTCATCAAGGAAGGTGTTTGCAATGAATATTTGCATTCGTGGGATCAACGAAAGCGTTATAAAGTCACTTGATCAAGCAGCTGGAAAACGTGATATTAGTCGAGAAGAGTATCTTAGACAATGCTTGGAACGAATTGCATATGATGATCGCGCACTAGAAAATCGTTATGTGCAACAGTTGCAGAAATTAACGAGTTGTATTCAACAACAGCAAAATCAATTAAATATATTGACTGATTCAATAAAAGAAATTGCAGAATATACGATTCAAAAAGAATCAGAGTTTGAAGGATAAGTGAAATGGAAAAAGAATATAAAAGTAGCATTAAAGGAGTCAGGTTAACACAGGAAGAAAAATCAATTGTCGAGAGTATCCAGAAGGAACAGCAACTTTCTGATTTTTCAAAAGCGGTTTGCTACATATTACATGATTACCTGAGACAGCAGGAAGAAATTCAGAATTTGCAGCAGAAAAACCAAAAACTAGAGGAAGCAAATCAAAAGCAGATGACAAGAATCCGTTTGGCAAGTAATGGAGCAGATGTCAGTACGCAGACGGTTATTGAAGTTTTAAATACACTGTGCTGGCAGATGCAGATGAAGGATTTTCGTTCAACAGACCAAATGCTGCATCCGGTAGTTGAGGAGGCACAGAAAACGGTGAAAGAAAGAATTGCCAATTACAAACAGAAGAAGGACTTCAAGCAAACGTAAAAGGTGTGTCCGAATCGGACACGGAAGGGAAGATGTATGGCAGAGACACCAGGACTGGTTGCAGTCACGAAATTTGTCCGACCGGGATCAAAGACCTTTGCATCCTATATTAACTATATGGATCGCGATGAGGCAATAAAAGGTGGCAATGTCAGAGCCAGTTATAGTGCATATTCGGAAGAATACATGGGAAATCCAGAAAAATCAACTGGGTTATTTAGTATGGACTATGACCAGTTATCAGCTGATACCGCTCAAATTTATAAGGAGCAATTCCAAAAAGCACAAGATGATGGTTCGTTGCTCTGGCAGACAGTTATCAGTTTTGATAATAAGTGGCTGGAGGAATTAGGCATTTACGACTCCTCAACACAAGAACTGGATGAAGCTCGTATTCAAGGAATGATACGGATATTTATGAAAACACTGCTAGATAAGGAAGGATTGCATCTTGCTTCTTGGACAGCAGCAATCCACTACAATACTGATAACATTCATGTACATATTGCCATTGTAGATCCGGCAGGTGAGAGGGAGAAGGTAACAGATGGAAAATACGTCGGAGAACCAAAAGGAACATGGAGTATCCGTTCCATTCGGTATGCGAAGTCAGCAGCCGTAAATGAGCTTCTTGATTTGGATCGAGAAATGAAACAGCTAAACGATTTGGTTAGGGAGTGCATTGTGAAACCACTTCGGGAACATGGGCAGGAAGAGATGCTTTTGCAAAGTGATTTGGAACAGTTGCTTGCAAAGTTAGAGAACGAAGTACCAGACTTCCATAAATGGAAATATGGGCTTGCCGATATGAAACCATACCGGAGTGAAGTAGATCGGATCACCAGTCAATGGCTACAGCAGGTGCATCCAGAAGAATATAAAGAAATTCAAAAGCTATGGAGTCACTTGCAAAGTCAACAGGAAAGAGCTTATGGAAGCAGCAGTCAAAAGAAATCGTATCAAAGCAATCAGGAAGCAGACTTGTACAGAAGATGTGGAAATGCGATTCTACAAACTTTAAGAGAGACAGAGCAACAGAAACGGCAATGGGATAATAAACAGCAGACTGTCAGTAAGCGTGTCCGAATCGGACACGGTATTTCAAGGCTTTCAATAAGAAAGTTAAGTCGTTATTTCGAAAATAGCTATCAACACTATAAAAACCTTGCTGCATACGAATATGCGCAACGTCAAATTAAGTGGCAACAACAGCAGGAGATTCAAGAAGAGGAAGCACAGATTCAGGAGGCGATCTGGTTGGATCAGCAGACATAATAATGAAGGGAAGTGATGGAAGATGGAGGAAGAATGGAAAAGATTGTCTGAAAAGGAATTTCAGATCATGACTTACATGTGGGAAGAAAATCATCCACTTACCATGAATGAAATCCGAGAAAAAATAGGTACACAAGGAAAAACAGCAAATGTGTCTACTACCGGCTCGCAAATACGAGGATTGATTGAGAAAGGTTTCATCAGCCAATCAGGACACCGAGGGCAGATGGCAAGATATATGGCATCGGTGTCAAAAGAAGCGTATTACAAGTGGGAACTTCATGAATTTCGGAAACGATGGAACTTAACAAGTGTCCTTCGGGTTATATAAAACTACAAAGACAGAGAGGAAAAACCAATGGAAGAAACGATAAAGATTCAAAGAACAGAAACAGAAGAAAACAGAAAGCAACGCTATTGTGACTATGAAAGAGCATTGAAGCAGTTGAGGAAAATGAAGCAACAGGAGGAAAAACAACATGCGATTTGAAGAATTTAAAGATATGCTGAAAAGCGGTGATTTGGAACAGATCCGTCCGCATCTTGCATTTGAGATGATGTCAGCAGATTCACCGAAAACAGAACGATACAACGATTGCCCGTATATTGCCATTCAAGATATGTATGCAATACCTATCATATGGGCATCACTTGATGATCATGCCGGAAGCCTTGCAAAAAAGCCATTTACAAGAGAACTCTGTGGTTATTTTGGAATTGGTTGCGGAGAAGCGATTCGATTGGTTCAAGATGAAGTAGCGAAGAAAGCACTGCCAGTTTGCGAATTGCAAAGCTTTATGAATCAAGATTTCGAAAAAGGAATGTCCGGGGCAGCAAGAAATGAAGCATTGTATGTGGCAACGACAAAAGATTTTTTCTATGGTGCCGGGGTAATTTGCACTTATCATTTTTTGCAGGATGCAGAAAAACGTATGGGAGGAAGTTATTATATTCTGCCATCATCTGTTCATGAGTGGATGATTGTAAAAGAAGATAATGTGATTGAACCGAAGCAGTATTTGGAAATGGTCAGAGCGGTTAATCATAATCCTTATGCAGTAAACGAATCAGAGCATTTGACGGATAATGCATATCATTATGATGCAAAAACAAAACAGTTGGAAACAGCTGAGGAATATGAAGCCAGACTTGAAAAGGAGAGAACAGAAAAAAGAAGATCTCACTACAGTCGAAAGAAGGAAAAGCAACAGGAACGTGAAGAACCAGAAGAAGAGGAAGAATTGGAAAGATAAGTAATAGAGGAGCGTGTCCGATTCGGACACGCTCTTTTTAGGAAAGGAGTTGCAGTGAAGAAAATATCAGTGAAAAACGATACTTATAACAAAAGTGTTCGGGAAGAACAAAAAAGACGCTATGCAGATCAAGGCGAGGATATTTCGGAGTTTGAATTAGAAGAAACATCTGATCCAGTAACGGAGGATATGTAATATGGGAAAAGCATATGATCGTGTTATGGAGAGCCGAAAAGAGTTAACTAAACAGCTGATCTCGGAAATGTCTCAGGGAGAGTTATGCTGGATCAAGGGCTGGAACAGTACGGGAAAAAGACCGTACAATCCAATAACAAAAGCGGTCTATAAGGGAGGCAATCGCTTTCGACTGATGTTAGCAGCTCATCTTGAACAGTATACCGATAACAGATGGGTTACATTTGCACAAGCACAAGAAAAAGGCTGGACGGTAAAAAAAGGGGAAAAAGGAATGCTCTGTGAAAAGTGGATATTTGAAGAAAAGAAAACGATAGAGGATCCGATTACTGGTGAGAAGGAAACAGTCTATGAAGAATTGGAGCATCCAAAGGTAAATTACTTCGTTTTATTTAATGCAGCACAAGTGGAGGGTATGCCTGTACTGGAGAAACAGCCAGAGCTTCCTAAAGACGAACAGTTGATGTTAGCAAATCGGTTTGTGCGTTCATCTGCTTGTCCGGTAATTGAGCAGCTAGATGAAACAGAAGCATACTATAGTCCGGAACGGGATGAAGTTCACCTTCCGATGAGAAACCGTTTTTATTCTTCTACTGAATTTTTGGCAACTGCGATCCATGAGATGAGTCACAGCACCGGGCATCCGTCACGGCTAAACAGACCACAAAAAAATGTGTTTGGAAGTAAAGAATATGCGAAAGAAGAACTAATTGCAGAGTTATCTTCCGTGTTTGTGCAGGCAGACTTGGGAATTGATATTGGTGCAAAACAATTATCGAATCATGCAGCGTATCTTCAGAACTGGATCGGAGCGCTAAAAGAAAATCCCAATGTGCTATTTCAGGCGAGTTCGGATGCAAGTCGGGCATCTGATTTTTTGATGGAACAGTATCAGAAGAGCCTGATCATGGAGCAAAAGAAGGAAAAGGGAATAATACAAAATGCGGATGAACAGAAAGAAGAAAAGCCAAAAAAAAGAAAATTTGTCAGCCATTTGACGGAAAATCCCTATTCACGGAGATTAAAAAAGGAACAGGAAACGGAAATCGAAGAAGAATTAGAACGATAACACGCGAGTGTGTCCGAATCGGACACGCTGATAGAGTGATAAAAAAACATGTTTGAACAAAAAAGCCTATTGACAGCATGTAGATTATACGCTACAATTAAAGCAAAGGGCAGAATAGGTTCAAGCGGAAAGGAAGAACATGAACAGAAAAAAAGTAGAAGAGTATAGCACATTGTTAAGAGATAGTGCTACGATTCTGCAATCGGATACCGAGCTATGGAAACAATTTCTGCACTTTGCAACTCAATTTACGCACTATCGTTTCCGCGATCAGCTGCTGATCTATGCACAAAATCAGAAGGCAACAGCTTGTGCAACATTTGCCCAGTGGAAGAAAATCGGACGTTATGTCAGGAGCGGAGAACACAGTATTGTGCTGCTTGATGAGACAGGAAATCGTCCCAGATTAAGACATATATTTGATGTGACATCGACTGGTCCCACACAAGAATTTGCTTACAAACCGAAGCCAATATTGCCGGAAGAAAGAGAAGAGTTGGCAAAAAGATTGAGTACGTCTTATGCAAGAGAAAATTCATTGTATGCAGCGGATGCCAAAAGATGGGACAATAATCTGGAGCAAACATTGTCTCAGGTTGCAATGTATATGACGCAGGAATACTACGGTGTATCGTTGGAACAGGCAATGGAACAGTCGGGCAAAGATGAATTTCCGGCATACTATGTGGCAACAGCAACGAGTGCAATGTATTTGCTGCTTTCAAAGTATGGATTCGAGCAGGAGGCAAATCAACTTGATTTTTCCTGCATGAGCCAGTTAGATGAGCAGAGTTTTGAAAATGTAGGAACCGCCGCATCTGCAATTTTAAGCCGAACGGCACGGATGGTTCGACAGATTCATCCGCAAATTCAAAGAGAATCGCAAAAGCAGACAGAAAGGAGCGAAAGTTATGAAAAAGATGACAATGGAAGATCTGCGCAAGAGAATCACCTATCATCAGGAGGGGGACTTCATGGTACCGGACATCGGGCTGCCGGAGGAAGAGGAGGACGAACCGGAACTGAGGAAATACGGAATGATGAGAAAGAAATATCTGGAGGAGAATCAATTTCTGCTGTACGAGCGAATGGCGATGAACGGGACTCTGTTTCCAGAAATGAGGAAGGTGGACGAAGCAGCAGACCGGATCAAGAAGCAGATGTTACCGAAACTGGCTCAGGAAGCAGGAGCAACGGACGAGCTGAAACGGACGGATCAGTTCGAGTGGGTTCGCAGAATGGAAGCTTGCAACCATCAGGTAGAAGAAGTAATTCTGGCGGAACTGGTGTACAGCTGACATTATCCGATTATTTGGAAATGCGACCGACAGATCGCGAGAGCGTGTCCGATTCGGACACGCCGAAAACAATGGAAGAGGAACAGGAAGCAGGCGGAGAGAGTCCGGCTGCTTCTTTTATGCCTAAAAACGAGATACCGGAATCAGAAGTGGTAAGAATACTTCAGTCTGGTTCCGGTATTGAAAATGGGAAGATTCGAATTGCAGCTCTTTTTCTAAGTGAATCAGATGCCAAAAAACGTGTGGATTTTTTAAAAGAGGAATACGGAACCGGAGGACGTACACACTATTTCGAGGATGGGACGCATGGTTGGGTAGACTGGGATGCAAAAGGAATTTTGATTTCCAAATCTTATTCATCAGATGCAGCCAGATTACGTTTGCCATGGACACAAGTGGAAAAAAGACTGGGTGAATTGATTCGCTATGACCAATATCTTAAACCAGATGAAAAAGAAGAACTCTCTAATATTGAGAATAAATATGGGACACTTCCACTTCCAATGGTGAGATTTGAATATCCTTATGAGGACAGAACATCGGAGCCAACAGAAAGTGAAACACAAAATTTTGGCTTGGCGGATGATTTACTTACGGTAAGGGAAACAGAAGATGGATATGTTGTATGGGATAGTATGCAGGAAGGTATACATACGGAACCGGACGGAACTATAGGCGGTCCATATGCTGATAAGGCGCAGGCTCAGTTGCATAAATATGAGTTCGAGAAAAAAATTCTGGAGAGATCAGAACAGAATAAAAGTCATGTGCTTTCAGAACAGGAGGAAACGCAGGCTGCACCAGAAAAAGAAGGTGTGTCCGAATCGGACACGCAAAAAGCAGACGGACATGAAGAAACAGAGACAGGCATATCCGACAGCTTAATCGAGCCGGATCAGTTCATCCAATCAAAGCCTGTTCCGGCACAAAACTTCCATATCACAGATGACCACATTGGAGAAGGTGGAGCAAAACAGAAGTTTCGAGCCAATATGGATGCCATCCATACATTACATCAACTTGAAATTGAGAATCGAAATGCAACTGAGCAGGAACAGGATATATTATCAAAATATGTCGGCTGGGGTGGCTTGGCAGATGCGTTTGATGAGAAAAGGGATGCATGGGCAGACGAGTATCACGAGTTAAAAAACACATTGACGGAGGGAGAATATACAGCTGCGAGAGAAAGCACATTAAATGCACACTATACCAGCCCTGTAATCATTAGGGGAATCTATCGTGCATTGGAGCAGATTGGATTCAAAGGCGGAAACATACTGGAACCATCAATGGGCATAGGTAACTTTTTTGGAATGTTGCCAGATTCGATGCAGAATAGCAGGTTGTATGGTGTGGAGCTGGATTCTGTCAGTGGTCGCATTGCAAAGAAATTATATCCAAAGGCTCAGATTACGGTAGCTGGATTTGAAACGACAGATCAAAGGGATTTCTATGATTTGGCGATTGGAAATATTCCATTCGGAAATTATAAGGTGAATGACCGGGCTTACAATAGACTAGGTTTTTCTATCCATAATTATTTTTTCGCAAAAGCACTAGATCAGATACGAACAGGTGGAATTATTTCATTTGTGACAAGCCATTACACAATGGATTCTAAAAATCCGTCCGCACGACGTTATCTAGCTCAACGTGCAAAGCTGCTAGGCGCAATTCGGCTGCCAGATAATGCCTTTCGAGCCAATGCAGGAGCAGAAGTTGTTTCGGATATTTTGTTCTTTCAAAAAAGGGATCATATCATTGATGTAGATGAAAATTGGATTCATCTCGAAACAGCAAGCAATGGATATGCGATCAATAGTTATTTCACAGAACATCCAGAAATGGTACTTGGAACACTGGAAGAGCAAAGCACACAGTTTGGAATGAGCTGCACGGTAAAAGCAGATCCAAATCGCAAGCTGTCGGATGCACTTGAAGAGGCAGTCAGCCGAATTGCAGGGCATTACGAATCAGTCCAATCAACTCGAAGTAGAAGCGTGTCCGAATCGGACACGCAAAAAGTAGAGGAAACTATTCCGGCAGATCCGTCAGTCAGTAACTATTCTTACATACTAGAAAATGGTGAAATTTACTATCGTGAAAACTCAATTATGCGAAGGATAAATCGTTCTGGTGCTGCGAAGGAGAGAACAAAAGGACTGCTGCAAATTAGAACCGCGCTAAAACATGTCATGCAGCTCCAAATTGAAGATGCACCGGATGAAGAAGTCCATCGTGCGCAAGAACAACTTGGAAGCGTATACGATGCGTTTACGAAAAAATATGGTCTGATCAATTCCAGACAAAATGCGCAGGTATTAGACGGAGATTCTTCTTATTTTTTAATGTGTTCCTTGGAAAATATCAACGACAAGGGTGAGTTAGACTCAAAAGCGGACATTTTCACAAAAAGAACCATTCGCGCACAACAGGAAATCACAACCGCAGAAACACCAGAGGATGCATTGGCAATTTCCATCAGTGAAAAGGGTCATGTAGATCTAACCTATATGGCAGAACTGCTTGGAAGAAAGGGAGAGGAAAGTGAGATTGCGAAGGCTTTAAACGGAATCATCTTTCACGATCCGCAGGCAATAGACGAACAGTTAGCATGGAAAACAGCTGATGAGTACTTATCTGGCAACGTCAGAGATAAGCTCCGTGCAGCAGAATTGGCATATCAAGAGGATGAGACTTATTCTGCCAATGTAGAGGCATTGAAACAGGCACAACCAAAGGACTTGACGGCTTCTGAGATTGATGTACGTCTTGGCGCAACATGGATTGATAAAAACTATATCGAACAATTTATGTATGAGACATTCCATACACCATATTATCAGAGAAGGCATATTCGAGTTTCCTTTGCAACAGTGACAGGGGAATGGCAGATCAGCTCAAAGAACACAATATACGACGGTGATGTGAGTGCCTACACACAGTATGGCACAGAGCGGATGAATGCATACGCCATTTTAGAGCAGACATTAAATTTAAGAAGCGTTACCGTGTATGATCGTGTAACAGATGCAGATGGAACGGTAAGAAGTGTTGTGAATCCGAGGGAAACAATGCTTGCCCAACAGAAGCAATCTGCAATAAAAGAAGCATTTGCAGCATGGATCTGGAAAGATCCGCAAAGGCGAATGGCTCTGGAGAAGGAATATAATGAACGCTTTAACAGTTTGCGTCCGGCAGAATTTTCAGGCGAACACATTAACTTCGTGGGAATGAATCCATTGATCGGGCTTCGTACTCATCAAAAAAATGCAATCGCACATATTTTATATGGAGGGAATACACTTTTGGCACACGAGGTTGGAGCCGGGAAAACCTTTACAATGGCAGCTGCTGCGATGGAAAGTAAACGTCTTGGATTGTGCCGAAAGAGTCTGTTTGTGGTCCCAAACCACCTTACGCTTCAATGGGCAAATGAATTTCTGCATTTATATCCGGCTGCAAATATTTTGGTTGCAGGAAAGAAGGATTTTGAAACGGCAAATCGTAAAAAATTCTGTGCGAGAATAGCAACCGGAGATTATGATGCAATCATCATCGGTCACAGTCAGTTTGAACGAATCCCCGTATCTGCAGAACGTCAGGAACGAGTGCTTCAAAAACAACTTATAGAAATTGAGCAGGCAATTCAACAGGCTGCATATGATCGTGGACAGACATTTACGGTGAAGCAGCTAGAAAAAACAAGGAAGTCGCTAAAATTGAGACTGGAAAAGCTGCGAGCTGAAGATCGCAAGGATGATGTTGTAACTTTTGAAGAATTGGGTGTAGATCGTCTTTTTGTTGATGAAGCACATGCATATAAGAACCTTTTCCTATTTACAAAAATGCGCAATGTTGCCGGATTGTCTACGTCGGAAGCTCAGAAATCATCTGATATGTTCATGAAGTGCCAGTACATGGATGAGCTGACAGGTGGAAAAGGAATTGTATTTGCGACAGGAACACCAGTGTCCAACAGCATGACGGAGCTGTATACAATGATGCGGTATCTACAGTATGGAGAATTGCAAGAAAGAGGTTTGACACAATTTGATGCGTGGGCATCTGTATTTGGAGAAACAGTAACGGCAAGTGAGCTTGCACCGGAAGGAACCGGATATAGACAGAAAACACGTTTTGCAAAATTTTTCAATCTGCCGGAACTGATGAATCTTTTTAAGCAGGCAGCAGACATACAAACGGCAGATCAGTTGAAGCTTCCAGTGCCGGAAGCGAACGTGCAGACTGTTGTTGTCCCGCCATCGGAAATACAAAAAGAAATGGTAGCCAATCTTTCAGAACGTGCAGCTCTGGTACATAATGGAGCTGTTGATCCGACGCAGGATAACATGCTTAAGATCACGTCGGATGGACGTAAGATCGGACTGGATCAGCGCCTGATGAACCCACTTTTACCAGATGATCCGGGCAGTAAAGTAAATGTGTGCGTACAAAATGTGATTAGTGTTTGGGAGGAAGGAAAGGAAGGACGCTTGACTCAGCTGATCTTTTGCGACAACAGTACACCGAAGGCAGGAATTTTTAACGTGTACGATGATGTTAAAACAAAACTTTTGGAAGCAGGCATCCCAAAAGAGAAAGTGGCATTTATTCATGATGCAGATACAGAAATCAAGAAAAAGGAACTGTTTTCAAAAGTAAGAAACGGACAAGTTCGCATCTTACTTGGAAGTACACAAAAAATGGGTGCAGGAACTAATGTTCAAGACAAGCTGATTGCAGTGCATCATTTGGATGTAGGTTGGCGACCAGCAGACATGACACAAAGAAATGGAAGAATCATTCGGCAGGGAAACAGCAATCCAGTCGTACAAATTTATAATTACGTCACGGAAGGAACATTTGATGCCTACCTTTGGCAGACACTTGAAAACAAACAAAAATTCATCAGCCAAATCATGACAAGTAAATCGCCTGTGCGTTCTTGCGAGGATGTGGACGAACAGGTTTTAAGTTATGCGGAGGTAAAAGCTCTGTGTGCAGGTGATGATCGAATTAAGGAAAAGATGGATTTGGAAGTCGAGGTGGCAAGACTGAGAATGTTAAAAGCTGAGCATCAGTCAACACTGTACCGATTGGAGGATCAGCTGCTAAAGACATTCCCGGAGCAGATCAAAAGGAAAGAAGCAATATTACAATCGTTGAGCGTTGATATAGATACAGCCAAACAGCATCCGGCATTTACAGAAGATACCATCTCCATTGAACTTTTTGGAAAGACCTATACCGACAGAAAGGATGCAGCGAAAGCTCTGCTGGATGCAGGAAAGACCTGTCGAACAATGGAAACGGCACATCTTGGCTCTTATCGTGGGTTTGAATTGGAAGGATATGTTAACATAATCACGTCAGAGATTCAGATTTCAGTGAAAGGAGAGTTGGGACATCCATTTGAATTATCGTCAATTGCAACATTGAATTTAACACGTTTGGATAATGTGATTCAGAAAATGCCGGAGCAAATGGAACTGGAGAAAAGCAAGCTTGATGCACTTTATCAACAAAAGGCGGATGCAGAAAAACAATTAAAAGAGCCATTTCCACAAGAGGATCAGTTAAAGGAAAAGACAGAAAGGTTGGAAGAATTGGCTGCTGCATTGGATATAGACTCACATGGCAAAAAGGAAAGTTCTCATCCAGATGAAGATATGAAGGCAAAGCAGGAAAATCAACGACGGACAAGATCCATACCTTCTCGGCAGTCAAGATTTTCACGCTTTCGTCAGGAAAGAGAAGAGGTGGAAATTGAGGAAGAGATGGAATATTGATGTACTTTGATGTTAGCTTAGGAGCGTGTCCGAATCGGACACGCTTCTTGTATATGACAGAAAGGAAGATATGAAGATGAAAAGAGTGTATGCTAATGCATTTAAACATTATGACAGAACAGTTTATTGCCAGACAATGGAAGGAGGGCATTTTAAGGATTTTTTAAAGTCGGAAAAAGTTAATTACATAGAGCTTCCGATACTGGATCAAGATGTTGTATATTATAAGATAGGTCTGAAAAAAGAAGCATATGCATTGATTAAGAGCGGAGAATATGAGAATGTATATATCACAGATTCTATTCCGCTCGATATGAACTGGAATTTGTTGGTGAAAGATTGTGAAGCACAGAAGTCTGGCAAACAACCGATGGAGATGGTTACAAAGGCAAAGATAATCGTTGATAAAGCATGTAACGATGCAACGAAAAGCACGGATGATTTGTTTGAAGTCCCCAAGAAGCCAGATGCAGCAGCTATAGGGGTAGCACTTGCCGGAATGGGATATGGAATTGATGACTTAAAACAGATGGATCATCACGATATTGATGATGATTTTTGGAAGAAACTTGTAACAAAGAAAGACTATCATAAGAAATCTGCAAAGGCAGCCAGAAAGCAGCCAGATGAGCAGCAGATCGAAGAAGAGGAAGAATTAGAACGATGATGAAAGCGTGTCCGAATCGGACACGCTTTCTGCACACGAAAGAAAGGAATAGAATCAATGGAAAAAATAACAGAAGGAAAGATAAGACTAGCACAAGCATCAAAATTGCCAGCGATTCCATACAAGTTAAAGGGAACGAAGATAATCGTTTTTGATACAGAAACAACAGGAGTAACCGAAGATGATGAGATTATTCAGCTTTCGATTATTGATGGAAATGGTAAGACGTTGATAAATGAATATGTACATCCTTATTGGAAAAAGGACTGGGCAGCAGCTGCACGGGTAAATGGAATCACTCCAGAGATGGTGAAAGATGCACCATATCCGCATGATTTGATTCCAAAAGTCAAAGGCATTTTTGAAGCAGCTGATCTTCTGATTGCTTATAACAATCAGTTCGATTTATCTTTCTTGAGACGATGGGGAATTTCAGATTCTGGAAAAGAACAATATGATGTAATGCTGGAGTTTGCGCAAGAGTATGGTGAATGGAATGAGTATTTTGGAGACTATAAATGGCAAAAATTAAGTACAGCAGCGTTCTATTATGGATATAAATTTAAAGCACATGACAGTTTAGAGGATGTCCGAGCAACTTTGTATGTGTACAAGAAACTGCAAGCACAAGAGTCCGAGCTGTGATTGAAAGCGTGTCCGAATCGGACACGGAAGAAATATTAAGTGCAGAATAGGGTATACCGTATTCTGCATTAAAAAAACAAAAGATAATTGTAAAAATAGAGTCTGATTTTCTTTTAAATGCAGTTTGCAGAGAAAATCAAGGCTCTATTTTTACATTTTTTGAATGGAGGTATGAGATGAGAATTGCTTACGTGCGCGTTAGCACGGAAGAACAAAATGAAGCCAGACAACGCGAAGCGTTGAAGCAATACCAGATAGAAAAGTGGTATTGCGAAAAAAGGTCGGCAAAAGATACGAACCGTCCGCAGTTAGAGGCAATGTTGGAATTTGCCAGAAGCGGAGATACCGTCTATATTCATGATTTTTCACGTCTGGCAAGGAATACGCAGGACTTATTGCAATTAGTTCAGAGAATGCAGCAGAAAGGAATACAGCTAATAAGCTGCAGGGAACAGATTGATACGGCAACTGCGACTGGAAAACTGATGCTGACGATGATCGCCGCAATCAATGAGTTTGAGCGCTCTATCCTTTTGGAACGGCAGAGAGAAGGAATTGCGATTGCAAAAAGAGAGCATCGGTATCAAGGGCGAAAGCGTATTCAACCGCCAGTTGATCGTTTAATTACGGAAAAAGAAAGGAAGCAAATATGAAAAAAAGAGAAATAATCTTAGTGACTGCGATGATGTATGTATTGTGTTCTGGATGTTCAAAAACACAGCAAAATAATACAGCGGTTACAACAACTGCATCATACGATGAAATAATGAAAACAGAGAATGATGAAACAAAAAGCATATCAGAGTCAACAGAAGAATATGCATTGCAGCAGTTGCAGAAAGTACAATTGACATTGTTGGATGCATGGAGAACAGATGATCCAGAGAATTATTTTGTGAAATATTTTTCAACACAAAGAAAAAACAGAGGTGATGAAAATTTAAAAGCAACAGCCATAACCTATGTTGTATTGATGGAGTATCAAGATATGGATAATGGATGGACAGATGATCACCTGCCTGAAATTGAACCACTTAAAGCGGATGGGACAGAGTATGATTGGACAGAACAGAAAATACAGTATTATGGTCAAGTATATGGTGGTCAGTCCTGTATTGTAGTGTGTACAGTAGATGAGTCAACTCTTTTTGAGAAAGCATTGGTTCAGATTAAGGATTCCATACTGGACATTTGTGTAAATGGAGAAGCAACAAAACATTCAGAGAAGAACTATGAATATGCTAAAAAGGTATTCTACAAACCAGATGCTATGCGTTACATGAAAGATCGTTGGTATATTATGCTTAATGACTGGAAGAGTGCTACGGGTAGTGGTTATCATGAAGGGAAAAATTACAGCTACGTAGACTATTCTACAGAATATGTACCAATTTCGGGAGGATTAGACGCAGTATTAACTGTAGATGATATAGACGTTACGATAGGTAGTCAATATGATACGGAGTTGTACAGCAGTCAAGTGTATGTAAACGATTCAGAGTTTTGTGAGCCGAAATCAGCTGATTATGTAACTAGAGTTGTTCAACATATTGTTTTGGATGAAGATGCGGCAAAACAGAAATATGGAGAAATTGACTGGGAGCAAGTCACCGATCAGGAGACTCTTATAAGAAAAACAACTTTGATGAAATGCCAGGAACAAGAATTTTGGAAAGGCGCTTTGCAGGAATAAGGAATATCGAGATGTGTAAATTACAAAACTGAGTAGTAGTGCGAGATCTTGAAAAGATGTTGCGCTACTACTCGGAAGCAAAAGGGTAGCGCCAACGGGCAGCGTAGGGGAATTGCAGATTCCCCTGTTGTGAAAATAATAAACAGAGGTTTGAAAAAAGTAAAAAAGTCTGCTATGATTATATTAACACGTTAATTCGTGAAAAGTGACAATGAACTTTTAGAAAGGAAATGGTAAAATCATGGCAAGACTTACACGAGTAGATCGAATTAAAATGGAAACATTGTTGAATGCAGGGCATAGCGTGCAGGAAGTGGCAGATGAATTGCATGTACATCGTGCGACAATATATCGTGAGTATAATCGTGGAAAGTATATGCATAGAAATTCCGATTACACAGAAGAAGAGCGATATAGCAGCGATTTGGGACAAAAGGCACATGACTGGTATGTAACTGGCAAGGGACGTCCATTGAAAGTACGTAATGATATTGAATATATAAAAAAACTTGAACAGAAAATTTTGAAAGAAAAATTTAGTCCAGAAGCAGCAATTAGTGTATTAAAAGAAGAAAACTGCGAAACAACAATTAGTGTGCGTACTGCATATCGGTATATAGATGATGGGGATGTTTTTACTAAGCTGACAAACGCAGACTTACCTGTAAAAGGGAAGAAGAAAAAGAAAGAGAAGCAGATCAAGGTACAGAAGAGAGCAAGCGCAGGTGTTAGCATTGAAAAGCGTCCTGTCGAGGTGGACAGCCGTGATGAATTTGGGCATTGGGAGATGGATACTGTAAAAGGAAAAAAGGGAGTTACGAAGTCATGTCTGCTTGTTTTATCAGAGCGTAAAACCAGAATGGAACTGATATTTAAGATGGCTGATCAAGGAGCTGCTTCTGTAGTAGAGGCACTTGATTCACTGGAAAGAAAGTGGGGAGAACAATTTCCAATCATGTTCAAAACGATCACGGTAGACAATGGTGTGGAATTTTCGGATACGGAAGGAATTGAACGTTCGGTATTTGATAACCAGAAAAAACGCACATCGCTGTTTTATTGTCATGCGTACTCCAGTTGGGAAAGAGGAACTAACGAAAACATCAATAAGATGATTCGCCGTCATATTCCGAAGGGGGTAGATTTTGATGATAAGACAGAAAACGATATTATATATATCGAAAGCTGGATAAACAGTTATCCTCGCAGGATGTTTCGTTTTCAGACCTCCAAAGCACTTTTTGAGGCAGAATTAAAGCAGTTTGGATAAGAAAAGGTCTTGGCAGTATGATATGTAAAGCTGTCAAGACAAATTTTTTTGAAAAAATGTCGTAAAACTATTGACAACCAACCCAGAGGTGAAAGAAAACAAAAAACTATTGACAAAAACCTAAAATTATAGTAAAGTTTAATTGAAATTTATGGAAAAAGCTACACTGATGTGGTTAAAATCAATAAGTAGGAGGAAGGAGTATGAAAAATAAAGTGCGATTTGTTTTATTTATAATTTCAATAATCGCGGTATCTTTTTTTGCACCATTAAAAAGTTTCCAATTAAAATGGCTTATTGATTCGAAATCCAAAGAGGAAGCTTTGGGCTATCTTGTTATTATTTTTTTGATTACAATTTTAAGTTGGTTGTTTGAATACTTTAGTAGGAAGTTATTTACTAATTTTGCTTGCGATGAGATTGAAAAAATTCGTAACCGAATTATGAATAATGTGTTGCACCGATCAATAGAACAGTATAATAATGAGAGTGATGCAGTATATTTGTCGCTTTTAACGAATGATTTACGAACTATATATGATGACTATTATATGTCTATTTTTAATATGATATTTTGGGGTGGGATTATGGCGTGTACATTAGGCATGTATTTGTACATAAGTCCAATATTATTGATTGCAATTCTTGTAATTGCAATACCACCACTTATGCTTCCGCGTATAATGAATGCCAAACTTAAGAAGGCAAGAGATACATTTTCACAACAAATGATAACTTATACACAGTATCTGAAAGAGCTTTTAGGTGGTTTTGAAGTGATACGAGATTTTCTTAGAGAAGATGCGTATAATAGAGAGCATCTTAAAGTGTCATATGAAACTAAAAAAAGCGAATGCACGTATCAGCAAGGTTTGAACAATGTAATTGTGAATACATCTCTTATTAGCAATCTTATTTTTCCAGTTGTCCTTTTAATTGGTTTGTTTCTTGTATTTGCAGGAGATATTACAGTAGGAACTATGTCAACAGCGGCAAGTATGGCAAATTTTGTAATAACACCTTGTCATCAGATTGCACAGGCATATGCAAAAGTAAAAGCAACTAAGGGAATTAGAGGTCGCTTGCAAGTAGCAATGGCTAGTCAGAAAGATAAAGAAGGTAGTCAGCTGGATAGCCCTATTAAAGAGGTTAAATGCGAAAGAGTAACTTTTACATATCCTGAAAGTAATAGGAGAGTAGTAAGCGAGGTAACTTTTACTATTAAGTCTGGACAGAAATTTGCACTTGTGGGAGAGAGTGGATGTGGTAAATCAACATTTGCAAAATTGCTTCTTCAATATTATCAAGAGTACAAGGGAGGTATTTTAATCAATGGGCGACAGATAAAAGAACTTGAACGAAAAAGTCTTTACAAGAGAGTTGGCTATATTGCTCAGACAACATATCTATTTAATGATACAATATATAATAATATTTGTTTAAAGGAAGTATTTTCGGATGAACAAGTGCGTCTGGCAGTTGAGTCATCAGGACTTTTAGCTTGGATCCAAACACTTCCAAATAGATTGGATACTGTTATTAGCGAGAATGGGAAGAATTTGTCTGGAGGACAGAGGCAGAGAATTGGTATTGCACGCCTTATTCTTCGCAAATATGATTTTATTGTTGCTGATGAGATAACAGCAAATTTGGATCCTGAGACATCTCAACAGATTATGGAGAAATTACTAAAAATGTCAAGTAGTATGTTGGTAATTACTCATGATATTTCAAGCCGATTTTTAAAACAGTTTGATGAAGTGTATCAAATGAAAGAAGGAAAAATAAATTTGATAGAAAAAGGGGGGGATTTATGAAAGGAAAGATATTAAGAGAAACCTTTGATAAGAACTTGAATGAGGTAATTAGATTAAAACAAGCGGAAGACGGTCGTAGCTTTTTTACTGTAGTGCCGAAAGGAATGCCAGTAGAACATATGCAGTCATTAGAAAAACCATTATTTGCTCATATTTGCGTCACTAACAAATGTAATTTAAATTGTCCATATTGTTATGCAGCAGATCATAATGTATCGCATGACATGACAGATGAACAACTCAAACAAGTTGTAGAAATATGCAATAATAATGATATAATGTGTATTACATGGACTGGCGGCGAACCTTTACTTCGAAGCAATTTTTCAGAGATAGTTTTGCAGGTATATAAATATGGAATAAAGCAAACAATTTTAACAAATGGGACCTTGTTGGAGACTATTATTGGAGAAAAATGGCCAACGAAAAATATTAATTTTCAAGTTAGCCTAAATAATATTTGGAATAATTACGTTGAATGCGCTCCTATTATCGAGAAAGTTAAAAAGATGATTAAAGAAGGTTATGATATTGTAGTAACTGTAATGTTGGAACCCAAATCATGTGAATTGTACAAAAAATTATTTGATATGTTAGTTGAAAATCAAATATCAAAAATACGATTGGGATTCAAGATACCAGTTGGAAGAGGTGCATTTGACGGAGATATGAAGGAATATGAAAAGAAAATGCGAGAAATTATTCCAGGCCTCTTTAAATTAAAAGAAAAATATCAAGGAATATTAAAAATTGATTATCAGTTTGAAGGCGCAAATTATAAGTTTTCTGGATTGCCACGTAGATTTATGATATGTCAGGCAGGAACTATGGAAGTTTATATTGACAATAATGGTAATGCCTATCCATGTCCTCTATTTAAGTCATATGAAGATTTATATTGTGGAAATGTATTTGATAATTCATGGCAATCAATTTGGCAATCGGAAGCGATGAATAAATTGAGAAAAGTAAATGAATGTAAAGATTGCTCATACATATGTGGTGTTTGGTGTAGAGCACTGAAAACAGCTATGGATGGTAGTTTTTATGGAAAATCTAAATATTGTTTAAAGACGATGGAGAGAATATGAAATTTTCAAAGTACAATGTAAGCATAGATAACTATCCTAGAAATGGATATTCCTTTATATATAATTTATTTACGCATAAGACTATATGCATAAGTACTAAAAAACTCATGAACGTATCAGATGAATTGTGCGCAAAAATGAGAAATTGTGGAATATTGGTGGATGACAATGAGAAAGAACAAAATGCAGTTTTAAATTATTATGAAGAAAATGCAGGAAATACAGACGAGCTAGTTGTAATGTTATTTCTTACACGGAAATGTAATTGTAAATGTATATATTGTTATGAAGATCAACAAAATGCAAAATTCAGTGATATGAGTGACACTGCATATGTGACAGATGTAATAATTAGACTGATGGATGAATTAGATGTTAAAAAATTAAAAATAATATTTTATGGAGGAGAACCATTAATAAAAAGCCCAATGATTTCAGCAATTTCAAAATTTTTATTTACTAGATTGAAAGAGAATTATTCATTTTCAATAGTAACGAATGGAACTTTGATTAAAAAGAATGAGTTTGAAATGTGGAACAAATTGGGACTAAAGGCTATTAAAGTTACGCTTGACGGGGAAATGATGAGTCATAATAAGAGACGACCATATGCAAATGGGGAGGGATCGTATGTAGATATTTTAAATAACTTATCGGAAATTAAGGAACTAACTCATATTGTTGTAAATATTGTACTAGATGCATCTGTAACAGGAATAGAAAAGCTTGTTATGGATTTAAGAGCTAGGAAAATTGAACCAGAAATATCGTTATGTTTGATAGAACCTAATAATTACACGGTAGATCAAAAATCAAAGCTTGTTATTGAAAAAACAATGTTGCTGGCTAAAATGAATATTCTTCAAAGTACGAAAATAGCGTTTGATCATGGAATTATATGTATGGGAAAAAATGTTCATAGTATAGGTATTGATGCGAATAATGTAGTGTATCGTTGTAATGGAAATTTAGATTCTAAGATTGGAACGTTATCAGACAAAATAAAGAAGGATTTTATTCCTGTAAAAAAACAATGTGTTGAATGTAAATATCTTCCAATATGCTTTGGTGGGTGTCTTTATGAATTAAAATGCGAAAAAGAATATTTTGAAAAAACAATACCAGATTTAGTTAAAGCATATGCTAAATTTGAAATATAATATAGCAAAATAAAAGAAATATTTCTTTTGTTTTAGAATATTGGCAAAGCCATTAGAAAGGAGGTGTTGATATGGATAATGAGTTGAAGTATGAGACTAATCATTCCGAAGAAGATGATGAAATCGTAGTTGAAATGTCTGGTTGCAGTACTAATGCAGCGAACGGTCTTTATGGCATTGCATAAAGCTATAAGATTCTAGTCGAAAAGGGAAATCATGAATAATGATTTCCCTTTTTGCGTGTGTAGGGTAAGCGCTCCATAGTAGGAATATAGACAGTTAGTAGGATCTCTGAGATAATAGACTAAACAAATTAGAAAGGTCTTAAAAGTTTAGTATTAAAAGTTTAGGCTAGACTTTTTGAACCAACTGGAGGAAGCCTATGAAATCTCAAACATCTTTACAGCTCGAAATTATCGCTTAAATGAATGGAACTAAATGGTTGAGTCCTGTAAAAATCGACCGATTGGAATGTCAGTAGATGAATGGTGCCAAGAGAATTCCAGTAAACGCTCCATGGTAGGAATATAGTAAGTAAGCGATGCGGTATCTCGTGGAGCGCTTACAAAATAAGTGTAAGCAACGAATAGGCTCTTTCCAGATATAGTTGATTGTAAAGAGCCGACGAATAACACCCCAGATTCCATGTTCTCCCCAACTGTGCCATAATTAGTGCATGGAGTGGCAAGTCTTCTGTTTCTCAGTTTTGCACTTAGGAGCATTTTACTTCAAATCATTTGGAGCCTGTGCTATATCCACTCCAAATAATATTAGGAGTAAACGACACCTATGACAAAAAGAAAATATCGTACAGATAAGGAGTGGCTTTCGCTGATTCAGGAATGCCGCTTGAGTGGACTTACGGATAAGCAATGGTGCGAGGCTCATCAAATCTGTCCGAGTAACTTTTATTACCAGATCAAAAAATTTCGCAACAAAGCTTGTGAAATTCCGGAATCTCAATCAAAAACAACCCTGACTGCACAAAAACAGGAAGTTGTTCAGATTACATTTGAATAGCTGGCTGTATCGGAACATCCTCAGTCCTGTCTGCCAAAGGACGCAAAGGCAGATGCAGCAATTCCGTAAACGCTTCAAAGGAACAGTATCCGCCTTTGCAAATGCAGCATAAGTAATGCATTAATGACATGATTAGCCAGTATCGCTCAATCCATTTTTGACTCCGGATTTGATAAGTGTCTAATACCAGCTTACTCTTGCTGCTTCGAAAGAATATTTCAATTGGCCATCGACTAACGTATATGTCCAGTATATCTTGTGTCGAAAGATCAACATTCGTTGAAATGAACATCCGTAATGCCTGCTTTTGACCAAATGCATTTTTCGGATAACTTAGCAATACGACAGCATTTGTAATGCCATTGAGCTTTCCCTCATAGCGCCATATATAAAATTCACGACCACCAACGGTCACGAGGCTGGTATCGGAAGGCTTGAGAGTTTGCGCAATTTCGCTTGCTTTGCTGCGAATTCCTTTCGGATATAGAATGCGGTTGGTTCGCAATGCTCCAATGGTATAAAATCCCTTTTTAACTTTACACAAGATTATCTTTTTTAGGGGCAAAAATAAAGTGCTATTTTTGCAGCTAAAGATCAAAAAAACAAATTTAACTTTACATTATAAAGTGCACTACCTTGACTAAATTTCTAAAGTTTTATTGTAAAGCACACATCTCAATAGAGTGTGTTTTTTTATGTGTATGCATTTCAATAAAAATAGTCCATAAGAGTTATGCTCATTAAGTTCAATTTGGAAGCTAATGAAAAAAGAACAAAAGTTCGCAAATAAGGGTTGACACAGCAGAACAAATGTGCTATAACAATGATTAGAACAAATGTTCATAAGTATAACGAAAGAGGGAATTGCGGATGAAACGATACTACAATACGAAGGGAAGCGCAGAGCGAATACGTCAGTTGAGAAAGAGAAGTCATATTACTCAGTCAATGCTTGCAGAACAGGCAAATATATCGGTGGATACAGTTAAGAGGCTGGAACGGGGGAATGAAGGCAGTGTGAATGTACTTTTGGCAATAGCAGATGTCTATGACGTGTCATTGGATTATCTTGTTGGATGTGAGGATGCTGCCAGATAAATATCAAAAAAATGAGACTCTTACAGTTTAAATTGAAGCTGCAGGAGTCTCATTTTTTGTGCTGAAAATAATAAAAAATCGTAAAAAGTGTAACATGTTCACCCTAAAAGTGGCACACGTTCACTGTTAAAAGAACATTTATTCTGATATGATAAGCAATGTCAGAGCAAGGAGGTCTGACAGGATGTGCTACACCGCAGCACGGAGAGAAAAATAAGAGGGAGCGGTGAGAAAGGAAAAGGGAATAAAAATGACAGCAAAAGAATTAAATCTGGCAGCCAGAACGGTGTTTGCAGAAGCAGCAACCGAAGGATTGGATGGTCAGATGGCCGTGGCACAGACGATGTATGATCAACTGTATCACAACATCATTGGAGCAGATGGATCTGGATTTGGAAAAACACTTGAAGAAGTGATTCAAAATGCCTACACGACTCCGACTGATCAGGATATTCGAGGAAGCAGCTGCTTAGAGGCGGTGATTCGTGTATTTCTTGAAGGGCAGAGGATTTTTACAGATTATTACGTGTATTTCTTTATGTCTGACAGAGGCAGCAGCTACTGGAGAAATTACTGGGATACCCACTACGTAAACATGGGAAAGTTAAAAAATCACACCTTTTGGGGTGTGCCAATTCCAGATAATCAGAAGACACAGCCATTTGCCCGCTATGTGGCAGAAGTGAATGATCCAGATGGATGGACATTTGTTTACGAGGAGGCAGGAAAAGACAGTGAATTTTTAAAAAACTATCCTCGACTGAACAATGGAAATCTTGTAGAAGTACTTGGCAACCAAAAGGGGAGTGATGGAGCCGTTTGGAATCTGATTTCGATTGCAGGAGCCTATGCTGGATATGTGAGAGCTGACCTGTTAAAGAGAAAGTAGGTGCAGGATGCTAGAGACATTGATTTTATGCATGGCACTGGACTACCTGACGGGGATGATGGCAGCAGGAATTTTTCACAAGAGTAAAAAGTCAGCCGAAGGAGGGCTGGAAAGCAGAAGTGGATGGAAAGGACTTTGTCGAAAGGGGATTTCACTACTCATTGTATTAGTGTCATATCGGCTGGATCTTATTGCCGGGACCAATTTTATCTGCAATGCGGTAATGGCAGCATATCTTGTGAATGAGTTGTTATCCATCACAGAAAATCTTGGGTTGATGGGTGTGCCGGTGCCAAAGGTATTGAGTGGTGCGATTGATCTGCTAAGACAAAAGAGTGAAGAGCAAAAAGCAAAACAGGTACAAAAGACACCGAAAGATTCCGAAGAAAATGAAATATAGCAGAATCAAACTAAGAAACAATAAAGCCTTATAAGTGAATGAGGAAAAAACTAACAAATATGGAAAAATTGAAAAAATGGAGGAATAAGTATGACAGGAACAGAAGCTGCTTTAGCAGCAAGAAAATATGCAAATGCATATAAATATATTTATGGCGCAAAAGGAGAATTATGTAGCAGTGCTCATATTGAAGATTTAATCGCACAGAGTCCAGCATATTTTAGTGACGCACAAAAAAAGGCTGCAGCTCGTGCAAAGGCAGGTTCTTATTGTGCAGATTGTTCTGGTTTTGTGTGCATTTGTTCAGGATATTCTCAGTATGGATCTTACGCATTATTTGATATTGCTGAGAAAAAATATCCATTGGTAAAAGAAAATGGAAAAGTTATTGCTGATGGAAAATTTATTCCATTAGGAGCAATTTTATGGAAACCTGGGCATGTTGGAATTTATGTTGGAAATCAGGTTGTAATTGAAGCAAGAAGCGAATTGGTAGATGTGGAAACAAATCCAA